>Ga0210043_1002002_pt1 | contig 14638 bp, 25 predicted proteins | sample CryGeymet201501t_FD_183990 | JGI IMG/M metagenome (GOLD analysis project Ga0210043, IMG submission 183990) | Groundwater microbial communities from Crystal Geyser aquifers in Utah, USA - Crystal Geyser metaG 2015-01t (SPAdes) (version 2) | ecosystem: Environmental > Aquatic > Deep subsurface >... | reverse complement strand
GTGTTGACGGGGCCAGATGTCCACCAGACAAGATTGAGCGCCCGTGTTGAGCCACTCCTGTCTCGTGCACCTTCAAGGCCCTCCGGTGGTGCAAGAGTGCTGAATGTTCGATCAGTTAACCGCGTCCAGCGACTAAGGTCTGTGACCAGGAGGCAGTCATAAATCGCCTTAAAGTAACAATATACATGTGATCTTCGTCGCCCGATGGTGTCCGCTCGTGCTTGTGGACCAACACGGGTTGACCCGTAAGGGCACGGCCGCCGATGTCCCTGCCTGATGGACATAAGGGGGTTGTGAGGGAACTGGATCCCTCCGTAGCAAGGTGACCAAGTGTCAAAACCCACCAAGCCACGATGCCCCCATCCCTTCGCCCGCCTGGAGCTGTCCGTGGACAGCCATAGTCGGGCGTCCGCCTTCACCAAGCTCGTCGACAGCAGCTGGAAGCTATGGACGTCTCTGATGCCCCTGGCTAGCGATGACGATCCCCCCCTCAGCATCAGCATCCACTGCAACCTCTGCGGGACGACGCAGAAGGTTCATCGCAAGGCGGCCAAGTGGGTGCGACAGGGGGCGCATCACCTGTGCCGAGCGTACGCCCCGGGCATCGAGGGTCTAGTACTCAAGGCCCTCGGAGGGGGGTACCCTCCCCCGCTGATGGACGGGCAGACACTCGCAGCAGAAGCCCGGATGGTCTGGAAGGACCTGTGCCTCCTGGCGGATACCGGGCTGGGTTCGAGGACGTGGGCGGTGCACAACATCGAGGAGTCCACGGCGCTCCGCTTCACGGTCAACAATTTCAAGCCCAAAGAGTCGGCCGCGATTCTCGAGGTCTTCCCCGACCAGACAACGGGATTTTGGGGTGGCCAGATCATCATCACTCCCTCGTTCAAGCACGGCAGTGAGTGTCCTACCATCCACACGATCTGGGTGGCCACCGTAGCTGCGGCCTTGAGGTCAGACGCTGAGTTGACGACCGACCGACGGGAGGCTGTGATGGCCATCCATGCAGTTGCGAGATGGCTCTGCGCCGACCCTCGTGTCGAGGGGACACCCCATGAGCACTTCGCTAGACGAGGACCGTCGAATGAGTGAGAGAGCGATGACCTACCACATCAAGCATCGGGATCAGCTCCTCGCAGACATCGTCCATGACCTCATCCGCCTCGAGGCGTTGGGGTTGCCAAGGAAGACGACCCTGTCCACCCTGGAGGTCACGTTCTACTGGCGCAAGGCGCAGACGCGCCCCATGAAGACCCGCTTCGGCCTGGTCGAAGCCCTCGACCATCTTGCCAACCTCTACTGGGGCGATGGTTTCAACATCACCGAGGCCCGAAGTGCCTCGGTAAGGCGGCTGTGATGCACAGCCCCTCTGACGCCGATCCCCCCGACCTCGAAGAGGAGTTTTGCCCCGTGTGTTACACGGCCGATCGTGCAGAGTGTGGTCGATGGAACTTCGGGTGGTGTCCATGTGACTGCCACGACTGGGACGGCAAGGCCGAAACCTTCGACGCAGACGAAGCGAAGCGCACCGAGGCCCGACGGCGTGCACTTGAACGACGATGGTCAGGGGACAGTGGGCGCCGGTGACAGTATCGCTTCAAAGGGGCCTCGCCCGATCGGGCGAGGAAGGTGCGTGATGTCGATTTTGTGGATTGCTGACGCTCCTCGCTTCAAAGGGGCCCCGCCCGATCGGGCGAGGAAGGTTTGACCTCGAAGATGTGGCGGCACCTATGACAGTATCGCTTCAAAGGGGCCCCGCCCGATCGGGCGAGGAAGGACCACAAGGGCTGCAGGCCCACGAAGCTAGCGCAGCTGCTTCAAAGGGGCCCCGCCCGATCGGGCGAGGAAGGTGCACACCCCACGCTACTAGATCTGACGGGGATCCGCAAACGATTTGCGAGAGGTCCTTTCGGGGGGGGTAGCCTCAACGAGGGCGTCGTCACCACGCTGGTGGTGACCGGGTCGATCCTCCTCGTTGTGGGCTTGGTGCTGCTCGTCGCAAGCCTGCCACCTGGGTCCCCGACATCGGCCCCGGACCCCCACACGCCAGACCCGACACCATCGCCCGCGGTAGTGTCTCTGCCCTCTTGGGTCGACGGGACCCTCTGGTCCTGGTGAAGCCCCGGAACCATGGCTACTAACCGCACAACCAACTGACACCAGGAGAAGCGCCATGACCATCCTTTCAACGTCTGGACCCTTCCATCTCTTCGTCGTGGACGAGCCCGACCCGGAATGTGGTGCAAACCATGAGTATGAGATCCGGTCGGGCGAGACCGTCCACACCCGCATCCAGTTCCAGCATGGTCCGATCGCCAAAGTCGGTCCGAACGGAGTCCCCGACGTGCTGCTTGCTCGCATCTTGCAGCACCGATTGCAGGGGTTTCAGTCAGGCCCCCACGCCTCCCAGTACAACGACCGGTCACTCACCGCGATTGGCGAGTACATCGCGGCGCAGGAGGCTCGGACGGAGACGCGCCAGGCACAGGGCGTCGAGGGAACCAGCGCACCTCACGTGGAGGGGGGCACCCTCGATCTTCGGAACACGTCAAAGAGGGCGCCAACGAAGATGGAGCTCACCCACGCGCGCGCCGAGCTCAACAGGCTGTCCACACGGCGCTCCACCCCTATGTCAACCCCGGTGAGACAGCGACCCCAGTGCCTACGGGGGAACAGCTGTTAGACAGTGCTCAGCACTGTCTCCGCGTCATCCCCTACGTACTGTCGGCGCTGGACGCACGGGAGTGAGGCTACATGCTCACCTGGATGACGCCCCCGTTCGTGCGGGTGAGGCATACTCCCTCGGGAGAGTGGGTCCGTGTCGAGATCCCACACAAAGGCTCCGCGCGCGAGGCTCGGGTGACGGCGATGCGGATCCTTCGAGCTCGACTGCACGCGGTCGCGCACAACCTGACCCCGCAACCACCCCAGCTGGTCCGTACCTACAACCTCGCCGATGGTGTCGTGACTGACGAGGCCACCGGCACGGAGTTCCAGTGCCCCCGGTCTGCAAGGCTCGGTGTTCTGGAGGACCAGGAAGCCTGGGAGTGGATCTCACAAAGGAGTAGCGCCCCCTGATGTACGCCCCTCAAGAACGAAGAAAGGCCACTCCAACTAAGGGGCGGCCTTTCTTCCTATCCGCAGGCTCGGGAGAGTTTGCGCCCATCGAGCCGTTGAGATCAGGGTGCTGCGCGGGCTGGCCTCGATACCAGCAACCTTCCTCATCGTCGGGAGGGCGGGAGGGGCAGGGCGCCCTGCTCAACTCGCTCTCGACAATGATCGGGGACCTCCGAAAGAGGTCGATGAAGGGCATCCGCGTGATCAGCGCGTACACGACTACATCGACCTCCGACCTACTCCCCTGGGGTGCTCTCTGTTGAGCTACCGCGCGAAGGGGGAGGTCTCACACGCCAACCTCGACGTCAAGGAAAAAACGTGGTACTGGCACGAAAGTTCAGACGGGCGAAGAAACGCACCCCTGCGCCGCCGTTGTCGACCGCAGAATTGTTCGCCGCGAACACCCCTATCTTCGAGAACAAGTTCGCCGAGTTCATAACCTCCCCTGGGTACACGTCTCGCTTCCGGTCGTGGTTCGCGCGCTTTGGCATCGACGAGGAGATTCCTCTGGAAGATCATCCCGTCACAGACCCCAGATTCGCCCACATCTACATCCACAGCCTGCTCGGGCTGGCGGGGATGGTGGCAGCTGGCGCGGGGGGTCTGCCTTCTGAGTGGGTGTCTCTCAAGCAGTTCCTCAACCACCAGGGAATGCCCGAGCACGTGCAGAAGCGCGGAAAGGAGCTGTGCGCGCTTCTCAACAAGTCGATGCCCGTCGTGGTACCTGTCGACCTCTTGGGTACCCTCACAACCCCTGAACTGGGGGTCCCGAGCCCCGAGGGGTTCCATCAGGAGCTGAACTTTCCCTACGACCAGATGTTCGAGACCACCCTCTACGTGTTCACGCCACGAGAGCGTATGACCGAGGAGGCAACCTGGCCCAGCTGGTGCTTTGATGTAGTGGCTTGGCCTGACGCCGAGACCCTGAAGCAACGAGAACTCACGGAAGAGGAGACCCTCTCGGTGTCCAAGGTTCGCGACACCCTCGGCTGGTCCCCCTGCGGGGACGACCTGATCAAGTATGGGGGGCGCATCCACGTATCCCCTCGAGGTCTGCTCGCCCATGAGTCAGGCGAGCTGTGGATGGCTGTTGAAGTCATAGGGGAGCCGAGCCCCCTGAGTCCGATGAGGGGGCTGTACGACCGGGGTAGCCTGGAGGACACCAATGCTATGACGTGGGCGCTGGTCCGAGACCCGCGCAGCGTAACACCTTGGCGCACGAGCCTGGCGACGAGGGCCGAGGCCTTTGTTCGTAGGTGTGACGAGCTCAACCGCGCGGCCACGGTGATGATCGAGGCTTCGGGCCGCCACCACCGGGTATACCACTCGCACGCTCAGGCCGCGAAGCCAGACCATCCCCCAATGAGTCACGTCCCCGCGCGCGGCTACGTCAGGTACATCCACCCCACGACCCGGATCGACGTGCAGCGACCCAGCGGCGATCCAGCTTGGACCCTCAACCATCGTGTGCATGTTCGCGGGCACCTGCGGCTATACCATCGCACAGGCCCCCTACCCCTCTCGGATGAGAGGCAGAAGAGGATGCGCGTCGACGGCTACAAGTTCTGGGAGGATGGAGTCGAGGATGACGAGGTGAAGCACTACTGTGCGTTGAGGGCCAGACCCACCCACACCCCAGATGGGAAGTGGCTCGCCACGAAGCTCACCTTCGTGGATGATCACTACCGGGGTCCGGAGGGCGCAGAGGCAGTCGAACCCATGTGCGTGTTTCAGAAGTGAGGGCTTGCAGTGGCCGCATCATGCGGCCTAGAGTGATCCTCCGCCAGATCAACTAAGGGAGGCAGCGGTGGCCAAGAAGACTGAGTACAACCTGTCCGTTCGAGAGACGGTGGAGATGGCGCTCCACCTCTCAGAGGCCTACGGCGGCAACCTGACCTTGCGCCAGCTGTACTACCGCCTCGTCGCCCTGGGACACGAAACCAACAGCGACGCGGTATACAAGCGCCTCGGATCCATTGTGACCAAGGCCCGGTACCAGGGTGACATCCCCCCTTGGGTCCTGATGGATCGCAACCGGGACGTCGAGGAGGGCAGCTACGGTCGCGACGATGTAGCTCAACATACGAGTGACATCGCGAACGAGGTCGAGGAGGCAATCCGTGAGCTTCCGAGGATCTACATCCAGAGAAGTTTGTGGCACGGCCAACCCGCCTTCGTATCGGTGTGGGTGGAGAAGGCAGCCCTGGCTGGCGTCTTCGAACCCGTGTGCAGAGAGCTGGGAGTCAGCTGGTTCGCCTGCCGGGGCTACCCCTCCGTGTCGTCGCTCTGGAGCTGGTTGGGCCAATGGAACGAGGCCCATCAGGTCTCGGGGTGCAGGGATGCCGTGATCCTGTACTTTGGGGACCACGACCCCGACGGACTTCAGATCCCCAAGTCCGCGCTGGACTCCATCGAGGAGCTCCGATCTTGCTACCACGGTGACAAGCTCACCGACGACCAGGCCGAGGACTTCCCCGAGAGCCACGAGGGGATGGACGACCTCGGGGAGCTGACACTGGTTCGCCACGCATTGACCGTGGACCAGATCCAGACGTACTCCCCTCCGCCATTCCCCGCCAAGATGACGTCCAGCCGCTACAAGGGCTACGTCGCAGATACCGGGATGACGGACGCCTGGGAGCTGGATGCCCTGGAACCTCGACGTCTCACCACACTCATCCGGGCGGCGGTAGCACCCTACTTCGATGGGTCCATCTCGGCGGGGAATGACCTCGCTGTGAGAAAGAAGCGAGATGCGCTGCGCATCGAGCTCAGCCAGCGCGGCATCAACGTCCATTAGGAGGTACCCTGTGATCGTAATCACGATTCAGTACTCAAGCGCATACTGGTACTCCGATTACCAGATTGCCTGGGCGAAGCTGCTCGCGGGCAGCGTGTCGTCAGGATGTAAGACCAGCGGGGATCTGCATCACTTCGTGGCGACCTTCTCCTCGAACGCGGTGATACCGCCCATCGTGATGCATGAGCTCCCCCCGGAGCTGTCGTGGAGATTCGTGGGCTGGTAGCACCCCAGGAGGTGGACGACTTCCACGAACTCGTCGCCGGGTGGGAAGAAACCCGCAAAGACATTGCCATCATCAAGCAGGTGCTGGCCGGTCAGAACCACACAAAGTAGGAGGCGGCGTGCTATGAAGCTCTGCAGCTGGTGTGGTGACGCCCTTCGTTCGTGCACATGCTTCCCAGGGGAGATGCGCCGGGCTCCGGTGCGTCTCCACTCAATCAAGGTACGGGCGCAGCAGGGGGCGAGGACACTCCGACTGCGTCAAGCCTTCAAACTACACGTGGCCACCATCTCGAAGGAGCCCCCTAGATGAGTAACCCCTTCCAAGCGAAGAACTTTGAGGCCGCCCTCAAGCACCTCCGGACAGCCAGAGAGGGCGACCTGGCCCTGACGCATGAGGCGCTCCCGGAACCACCCAAGAGCAAGCGTTACGTCAGCCGTGGGCAGGCCAAGGCATCCCACTTCGGCAGGAGTTCCACGCTGTACGGGACGCACCGGAGGAGCCCCTCGTCCCTGAACATCATCAAGGATCCGGCGGAGGGCTGGGAGATGGCCGTCGGAGAGGTGGAGCGCCTCAACGACAAGATCAAGGACCGTCGGGAGTTCCGGTGGTTCCTCGAGGTCATCATTGGCCTCAGCGACCAGCAAAGGGTGCGAACCTTCGTGGCGATCCTGTTCCCGCCCTTCCAGCTACAGGTCGACCCCCAATCCTTCCGAGACAGCCGTGTGCACATGGAGCACATGGCTGCGCGCGCCGGTCGGACGGCACACTTTGAGGGTCGTGTCCGTGGATTCTTCGACGAGGACCCTGAAGAGGTAGCCGATTTCCTCGGGATCGACGTGGGCAGCCTCCCTGGTGGGGGGGCATCCTTCATCCGTCAGGAGAACTACACCAACGACGGGCTTCTGCACCTGATCGAAGAGCTGTGTGATGGGACGTTTGCGCCCCTCACGTATGCCAATGGCACCCCCGGCGGGGACGTCATGATCCGCATCTCGCTGGACTCGTCCTACGGGATCGTGGTCGATCGATCGAGCTTGAAGTCGGAGGGGAGCCGGGACATGGTCAAGGCGTGGCTCCACGACATCAAGTCCTTCACCTCCGGTGACAACCGGAACTTCTACTTCGACATCACGACCAAGGCCTACGCGCGGAAGTCTCGCGAGCAGGAGAAGCCGCTGTCGAACCGTGTCGAGGTCATGCTCGCCGAACTCGAGAAAGGGATGCAATGAGACCTGCGGGATCATCTTCCGCACCCTCTGTCGGCCCCCATGAGGCGGCGGGCCGTGAGTTGAAACGAGAAAGGAATGCAGCTCTGACGAGACGACACACCTTGCCCCTCCCCCTTTATGGGGGTACCCTAACCCCCACGTGGCATCACGTGACCCACCACTAGAAACACCCATGAACCAAGCCCAAGCCCTTCAGCTCCTCGACCAGATACACGCCAGCCAGGCCCTCAAGTCGGGGACGCCCCCGGAGGTGATCGCGGAGTACATCTTCGAGAAGCTGTGCCAGGCAAATCCTCGGGTCCGTCTGGTCCTGCATCGCCGGACCAACGCCGACCTCGACACCCACCGCTGAGGTAACCCATGGCAACAGCGCCGGCCCGCGGGGTTCGCCCCGCGTACTACATCAACACCGATGGGGACGTGCCGGCCGAGAACGGGCTGCGCCTTGTCCCTACCGACCTGGGCTCCGACTACGGCGGGGCCGTGCGCGTTGCCGACGTCTACGTATTTCACACCGGCTTCAAGAAGGACGGGGTCACAGCCTCGGTGGCCCCCGTCTATCTCCACACCCAGGGGGAGACCTCCGCGGTGGCCTTGACGGTCACCGCGGAGGACACTCAGGAGTGGCCCCTCGTCCTCAAGGACATGCCACTGCCCTGTGTTTTTTTAGCCAGTAGTGGCGCCGGGACTTCCACTCGGCTCTGCATCCGGCTCGTCATCCGCGACGCGCGGTAGGTAGGGGACACCATGTTCAACGGACTCCGACGCTTCGGCCTTCGAAGCTCCCTCAACGTGATCGACGGGCCCCCCTCCTCATTCTTCAATCGCGAGGTTCTCGCCTCCGAGCTCTATGAAGGGACCCACTACGACCTCGTCGCGTACGGAGGTGCCCCCGACCCTGATCCAGGCGGGACGGTCACCCGCGACGTCGACGGAAACATCGTCCTGACCCTCAGCACGACCGGGGCGAATCGGGAGGTGGGTATCTCGATCAAGAAGCTGCTGGGCGCCCCCTTCTTCCACGCCCGAGACATCTGGGTCGAGATGGGCCTGGAGCTGGGCGGGACCGCTGTCGTCACTGACCTGGACATGACAGGCACAGGGGTGACGCCGAGCTCCAACACCCGCTTCGGCATCCGACACTACGAAGAGGGATACACCCCCCTCGATGTGGACCCCCGCTACGGGGAGGCGCTCATTCACTACTACGCGGCGAGCAGTTTCATCTGCTCGGCCAACCGGTGGGACACTGCCTTCATCCGGGGCAACGCAGCAGCTCAGGCCGACCTCAATCTCCACCACTGTCTGTGCCTGGGGATGCCCTACATCACCAACACAGGCGTCGGCTCCTACAGCGCACTGTCGTCGGCAGCGTGGGGCTCCACAGCAGCTGGCAGCAAGGCGGTGTCGATCGGGGCTGGCACCACGGGCCTGAACTGGGACACTCCCTCGGAGACGGGGGACGTCCGTCTCTATCTGAACGGCGGAGCCACCACCGGCCTGCAGAATGGGACCACGCTCGTCGCCACCATCAAGAAGCTCTGGATCTCGGACATCCCGGGGGCCATCCACCCTTGATCAGTCCCTACCTTGTCGCCATAGGTGGGGGCGGTGATCCGGAATTCACGGCGATGCTGTACCGCGCCTACCATGGTACGGTGGTGCTGATATGACGCGCATCTACAACCAGGAGCCCAGCCGCTCGATCCGACCCGGTGTGGAGCTATGGTCGTCTGATGGCCAGGCCGAGGTGCATCGCCCCGATGGGGATCTGGTGCACTGGCGCACCGTCATCTGGTTGAACGCCAGCGTCGACGACACCTCCCTGGGGAACATCACAGTCGACGGCCGGCGGGATGACAACCCAGCCTGGCCAGGATGGGAGACCGACAGCGGCATCGAGCAGTGCCACAATGTCGGCATCCGATCTGCCAGTGACAATGTGCGTGTCGAAGGTCTGGTGATCGTCGACCGCGTGACCAGCAAGAACTCCGTCTCCGACTGCATCATCGTCCAGGGAGTCTGTCGTTTCCACATCCACGACAGCTCTGGCATCAACAGTGCGCGCGTCGGCATCGGCTGCGCGGTGTATGGGTGCGAGGGACTCATTGAGGATTGCACCACCGACCAGCTCCACTACGAGCCCAACACGCGCGGGAGCTACCCTCTCGTCTCCGACATCGAGTACCGGAACATCACTCTGGCCGACCGAGCCGTGTTCACGGTGATCATGCCTGAGTACAATGGCAACTTCGTGGGCACCGACATTGGACTCGCGTTGACGATGCACATCGAGGACGGGTGCCCGCCTTACAACCTCGCTGCGGAGCAGACCGGGAATCGCTGCGAGCTCACACGCTGCACCGCTGCCGACACGACCATCTACCAGCCGAGGACGCTCGTTCTCGATGACTGCGACACTGGCCCCGTCTACGTGGTCTGGCAGACCATCTCGAGGCAGTGGGATGGCGGGCAGGTCACCGTCAAGAACCACGCATTCTCCATCGCGGACCCGTGGATCACCGCAGGCCTCGGTACCATTGTGCTCGACACCTGCACTGGAGACTTCGTGGTCGAGGTCCGCAACGCATCGGGTCCCTACGACCCGACCCCGACGACGCCACTCATCGTGACCGTCCAGGGGCTCATCACACCGGTCACGCACTACATCACCGCGATCGGGACGTACACGATCACGGAGATCGGCGGCATCAGCCCAACACCGCCACCCTACACACCATGAGGTAACATGGGACGCATGTTTGGGATCCGAAGCGTCCTCGTAGGGGGCGCGCAGCCTGCTAGCTCCTACTCGAGCTTCGGCACCTCACTGAGTGCCCCCTCGACCGTGGAGTTCCCCCCGCTCTCGGGGAAGCCGGAGGGGTACATCGCGACGGCCTACGACCCCGACGGCAACGCCTCGGTGAACAACATTACTGTCACCGCACACGCGGACGACGGGGGTGCCACCCTGGCCACCATTGATGACGATGGCGGTCGCGTATGGTTCCGGGTGGTATCAGGTGCTTGGGAACAGCAGGGGCGATGGCCCGAACCCCCCGCCCCGGCCACGTCCTACGCCACCTGGGCGTCGACGAGGCGCGCCCTTACGGGCATCTCGCTGGGCGGAGGGGCGACCGCAGCAGGAGGGACCTCGGCAAACTTCATCGATGGTGCTTACGGGGAGCACCTGACCGACGCGAGCTATCTCACTTCGTGGGGAGTGGGGGCCTACATCACGCTGGACATGGCTGCGCCCGTGATCTGTGACGGAATGCGAGTCTATGTGGGGGACAACTCTACCTGGCCCGCGGGAACGTACACCCAGATCGCGGAGCTTCGCGGGAGCAATGACCCCGCGTTCGGCACGTACGAAGTGCTTGCCACGGGCATCGAGCTAGCAAACGGCGGACACGTCGTGGCGGGCGGCGACTGTGTCGAGGGTGACACGACCGATGGTGTCACCCTGACCTGGCGGCGGGAGTACGCATGGGCGACGCCAGCAACTGCGTACCAGTATTACCGCCTGTTCGGCACAGCAGGCGCCGGGATGTCGTGGTGGTACACCTGCGAGTACACGTTCAAAGTCAGCGCGTGAGCCCGAGCGGGCTCACGCATCACCAACTCGAGAGGTGCCATGAGCGGAAGGCTGTTCGGAAGACAAAGCGTCCTCGCAGGAGGTGCACAGCCCGCGACCTTCTGGGAGGACTTCGTAACCTCCGCCAGTGCCCCCTCGACTGCGGAGCTCCCGGCCCTTGAGGGGAAGCCGGAGGGGTACATCGCGACGGTCTACGACATCGATGGCAACGCCTCGGTGAACAATGGCACCGTCACTGCCCACGCGGACGACGGGGGTGCCACACTGGCTACCCTCAGTGTGGACTCCGGGCGGGTCTGGTTCCGAGTCGTCTCGGGAGCCTGGGAGCAGCAGGGGGTTTGGCCTTGAACCGTCTCGCTCACCACGCGGACATAAGCCTTCCGACGGGATGAACCCGTCCCAAAGCTGAGGAAGCACATGTCCAAGCCCATGCTCGTCGGTATCTGCGGTGCGAAGGGCGCCGGGAAGAACGAGGCCGCCAAGGTCCTCATTCACCGGCACGCCTTCACGCCGATCGCGTTTGCGGACCCGCTCAAGGTGGCGGTCCGGGAGATCTTCTCGTTCACCTACAACCAGGTGAACGGCTCCTTCGAGGAGAAGGAGGCCGTCGATCCCCGCTGGGGCATCAGCCCCCGCCAGGCGATGCAGTGGTTCGGCACGGAGTCCATGCGCGGAGCCTTCGGCCGGGAGGCGATTCGCGCTGGCGCCTGGACCCCCGAGGACGCTGCCGCGATCTGGATCCGCGTTCTGGAGCACCAAATCAAGACCCGCCTATACGAGACGACCTCTCGCATCATCATCACCGACGTGCGTTTCCCCGACGAGGCCGAGTGGGTATTGAAGTCAGGGGGCGTCCTCCTCGACGTCTGGCGGCCAGGCATTTCCCCGCCTCCGCTCAACTTCAAGACGCGCCTCATGCGGTTCCTCCGGCGCCGCGCTGGGACCGAGGCACACTCCAGCGAGGATGGTCCCGACCTCCGCAGGCTCCACGGACTCTATCCGTACCGGATCTTCCGGATCTACAACACAGGGGGACTCGAGGAACTCTACGCGCAGGTGGAGGAGGTCTACCGCGCGCACTTCATCCGAGCGCACAACGACACGGAGGACACGCCATGATCCAGATCGGGTTCACAGGTACCCGCAAGGGGTGCAACGACCTGCAGCTCCAGGCCATCAAGCTCCTGCTGGTCGCGCTGGGACCGCTCGACATCACAGCACACCACGGGGGGTGCATCGGGGCCGACCTCCAGTTCCACCATGCCCTGCTCAACGCGGGGGTCGGGACCATCAATGTCTATCCATCGAGCTCGAAGGAGTACGCGGCCAAACTCCCCGAGGCACCAGGGGGTATTGGGGTCGTGCTCCATCCCGAGAAGCCCCCGCTGGAGCGGAACCGGGATATCATCCTGGCGTCCGACCTCATCGTGGCAGCTCCCTTCGAGCTCGATGAGCAGCAGCGAGGGGGAACCTGGTCGACGTGGCGGTTGGCCAATGCCAAAGGCAAGAGCACCATCCTCGTGCCGCCCAACGCGAAGTGTCGCGTGCGGGCGTCCAGCCGCGACCGCGCGCTCCAGATCAGGATCGTGCGGTTGATGCACGAGCTCCAGTCCGCGGTTGAGAAGACCTGAAATACAAGAGGCCCTCCCGGATCGTCGGGAGGGCCTCTTGCCGGACGGTCAGCTTTTAGCCTGTCACCAGGCGTTGTACGAACCCTTGGTGTGCAACGTCGCCTTGAGCGCATCCAGCTCTTCGAAGCGGGCGAGCAGGTCTCCGTCCACCGTGAAGATGGACACCTCCGGACCGAGTGCGTCGGCGAACTGAACGGCTTGAAGCATCTCACATGCCACGTCCCCCTGTGGGAGGCGAACGATGACCTGGCTTTGCGCAAGGCTCTGTGGGGCCTGGCGCTTGGTCTCTTGCGTCTGCATGAGTCGGCCCTCCTGGGTGTTGCTGGAAATCAGGATCTAGCCTGAGCAGTCACGAAAATCATGACTTAACTCTGAAGGTAGCGTTGCGCGTGCACTTGTCAAGTGAATCGTGACCTACGAATAGTCACCCGCCTATCTTATCGTCTCGATACAAAAGTAATCACTTGACTAGTCAAGTGAATCGTGACCTACGAATAGTCACCCGCCTATCTTATCGTCTCGATACAAAAGTAATCACTTGACTAGTCAAGTGACTCGGGCTACCTTCGGGGGAGTGACATCCACATAGGGAGCGCACCATGCGAGACGATCTTGCCATATACCTGCTCACACTCGACGCACTGGGCGAGACCGCGACGCCTCAGCGCATCCGAGATATATCCGGACTCACCGAGCGAGAGCGCATCAACATTCAACGCTACGCACAGGGGCACGAGTACGTCATCTTCACGACGACGTGGACGTTGTGCCCCCGCGCTCGGAGCGTGGTGGTGGACCTGAAGAAGGATACCTCGAAGCTTTACGTGCAGATCTACGCGCGCATCCAGATCGAGACGGAAGCTCTCCGCCTCGAAACGCGATGCCCCCGGTGCCAGCGCGCGGCGAGAGGCGTAGGGCGCATTGATGTGCTCTTCGGCTGGAGGCGATCCTGGACCTCCAAGTTCACCCCGCAGTCCCAATGCCGCGCATGCCGCAAGCTGGGCAAGGAGCCCCGATGAACGAAACACCTTCAAGCCCCCGCTTCGGGTCCTCCCGAAAAGAGGACGCCAAGGTCCTCTTCCAGCTCTTCGAGCTGGTCACCACCTTCATCTTCGACCAGCTCAAGCCCAAGGACATCCCCCTGCCCTCCGAGGAGAAACACCCATGAGGCCTGACCAGATCCTGGGGCTGCGCAACTATCTCGCGCTCACGCAGCGCGAGATGGGTGAGACTTTGGCTCTGTCGCAGTCGATGATCTCCAGGCTGGAGCGCGGGGTGAGCCCGCTCGACGGCGACACGGAGCTGCTCTATCGCCTGATCGATTCGCTCCTGGCTCGGGCCTCCAAGGAGGAGGTCATCCTCCTCTGCAGGAACTCGTCGAAGGAGTACCAAGGCAGCATCAACGTCCAGCGCAGGAACATCCTGAACGCCCTCGAAGCTGCCTTCGAGGCGACCTTCAACACAAACACCCCCCACGAGGAGATCCCATGAACCATCCGCCCCATGAAGCCCCCGCGGCTTTGCGCGTGCTCCAAGCCTTGAAGCGTGGCCGTGGCATCAAGCTCACCAAGGCTGATGTCATCGAGCTCCTGGGCAAACAGGAGATCCTGAAGCTGGCGGAGGAGCAGGCTAAGCTCGCCAATCTCTGCCTCAACTGCTTGCGGCCGTGCACCGCATGCCTTCGGAAGAACTGCTCAGACCCACGCGTGGCATATCCTGCATGCGCTCGCCCTTCGACCCCAATCAAGGGTCTCCGGGATCTCATGGGGGGGACATAAGTGTCGTATCCACAGCCCCCCAAGGGGGGCTCCTCACCAAGGTTCCACCTATGCCTGACCCTCGACCCCCGAAACTCACCAGGCGTCAGATTGACGTCCTGACTTTCGTCCTTCGATTCATCGAGGACGAGGGGTTCCCCCCTACAATTCGCGAGATCATGAACCATCTGGGCGTGTCGTCTACGAACGGCGTCCACCACCACGTGAAAGCTCTCATCGAAAAGAGGTACCTGCGTAGGGCCATGGGAACCTCCCGAGG
>Ga0210043_1001996_pt1 | contig 14671 bp, 17 predicted proteins | sample CryGeymet201501t_FD_183990 | JGI IMG/M metagenome (GOLD analysis project Ga0210043, IMG submission 183990) | Groundwater microbial communities from Crystal Geyser aquifers in Utah, USA - Crystal Geyser metaG 2015-01t (SPAdes) (version 2) | ecosystem: Environmental > Aquatic > Deep subsurface >... | reverse complement strand
AAATGATATTTAAACTACTTATAATACAAGAGTTAAGTCAATTTTATAGAAAATATTAACACCCGTTAAGAAATTATTTCTTAAAATACTGAATTTATTATAGTTATAAAAATTTCAAATTCATGCAAAATTTTCAATTAAAATTTTCTGAACCAAACAGATTATTTTTTCAAATCTTAAAATCATTTTGTAACGCATGACTGTATTACTTGTCCAATTCGTTTCTATCTAATAGGATAAACTTTTTTTGTCATTTTGGTATTTCATATATCACAACATAAAAGTCTATCCTATTAGATTATTTCAAGCATTAAATTATCAAACTCGGTATCAAATTTCTGTCAAAATTTACTTTCGATTTTACCTTTTTAAAGATTTTTGGTTTTTCATATCCATGATCTGTTTCTTTTAATCGTTCAATTAAATAAAACTTTAACATTAACTCTTTCACTTGCTTGATGGTCAAACGTTTTATTTCAAATGGACTCTTAGGTGTTTTTTTCATACGATATGAATAAATAAAGGTATGACCCATTCTGAGTGGTTTTTGATTTTCTTTTTCAAAACCATCACGATAATAATAATTGGTTTTATTTTTAATCATGGTTATTTACCGTCCGTTTCTTTTTTTTCGTAATTGGGGTATTTCAAAATTTTCATGGGCATACGTTTTTTCTGTACCGCTTTCTCAATGTTAATCTCTTCCCGTTTTAAATTTAAACGTTCAAACAAAAGTGTAGTATTGATTTCTCTGCCCATTTGTGTTGACTGTCCGATTTCTTTCATTATTAGTTTAAATTCAATTTCGGTTTCTAATTCAAACCAGCACCAATACCGTGTTTTTCTTTCTTGCGGTGAATAATTTAATTCAATTTCCTGCATTAATTCTTTTACGGTTTTTTCCGTTCGTCCAAGACCTTCTAATTCCGGCTGTGTAAATCCGGTTTGTTTTACAATATTCCGCAATGGAATTTGTTTCGGGATTTCTTTCATTAGTTCTGCTAATAAATGATTATCCCACTTTGACCATTCATGTGATTTGTTATCGGCAATCATATACATGACCGCATCCGCTTCGGTAAGAAAGTCAACGTAAATAACAGGTACTGATTTTTCTTTCCAATCTATACCATATTTATTACTATAAAGAATTTCCGCTTTCTTGCGTGTATGCCCCGCTCTGATAATATTATCCCGTGTACAAATAAACGGATTAACAAATCCATGAGATTCAATCAACGCTAATAATTTTTCCGCGCTTTCCCCATTAATTCTTGGATTTTTTTCATAGTCTTTTAATTCACCTAATTTTACCCACTTCAATTCGTGATTTAAATTTTTCGTTTGAATACTTTTCTCTTCCTTTTTTAAAGTTGAAATAGAAGTAGGTAAAACTCTTTTCGGCATTTCTTTTTTTATGTTTGACATTTTACTCTCCTTAAAATTTTATTTAAAATATAAATACGTTATTACTCTTAATTAAGATTACTTATTCAACCGCTTCATCACCCCACACATCCCAGCCGGGCACTCTGCCTCTGGCAAATAATTCGATACGGTTAATTTTAGTGCCGTACAATTCCGTCAATGCTTGACGCACTAAATTTGGTTTTGCTGAGTGTTTTCCTCTAGGATGAAAAATTACCTGTGGAATATTTAATGCCAAACGTGTAGGCGCTTTCACGTTTTTAGGTTTTCCAACTAAACATAATTCCGCATTGCTCATCGTGTAATTATGTATTCCGCCATACATTAAAGATTTATTATCTTTTTTTGTTTTTATCCAAACAAAACCAATAGTACGATGCTGAAAACCCCAAGATTTCATTACTTCAACAGCACTATACAATTTTGGTGCTGTTGCCCACATAAATAAAACACAAGATGATTTATCAATTAAATTAGATACAGGTAATTCTTTCAATTCATCATCTGTCATATTGCTGTAATGATCTAATTGTGTGCTATATACATTTTTGCGCATAGGAGGTAATTTAGAGAAATTTCTATCTTCTACTTTAATATCTCCAAAACATGATTCCGAATATTGCCAGGGAGGGTCTGCATAAATTAAATTGTATTTTTTATCCGGTAATGGTATTTCTTTTTTTACGTTTGACATTTTAATAAACCTTTCAAAATAAATTTAAAATATAAATACGTTATTATTTATACCCTTTTCAAAGGTAATTTTTTCTTTGTAGATTTTGAAATTGACTTATCTTTTCTTTGCCAAAATTCCAAATCAATATAGACTCCGCTTACACGAATCAATTTAATTAACGTAGGTGAAAGCCTATACAATGATTTTCCTAATTTTGTAGGTAACGCACTTTTATTTTCTTCTTTGAATATCAGTTTTAACATAATCATATCGGATATAATGCCGGCAATAGTTGCTTGAGGCAGTCCGGTTGTTTTGATAATATCCAGAATTGAAGTAGATTTTTTTGTAGAGATATAATTAATATACATTCCCCGTATGACTAATTCGATGCGGTCGGGAGCGGTGTCTCTGGCAACACGCCTAATAATGCGTAATGTATCCTCTGATATATAATTTTCCCGTAATGCCAACGCTATACCTATTGCCAGTTTTCCTAATTGTTTTACCAGACGTGTTCCCACTTCACTATCCGGCAGTGTGAGAATTTCTTTAGTATATTTTTCTTTCGCGATAGAGGCTCTTAAAATACTAATAAACTGTGATAAACACATAAACGTTTCTGCATATTGTTCTACTAAATGTTTTTTAATTTCGTAAATATCCGCTTCAATAATTTCGCGGTTTAACGCTTCGTTGCCAATTTCCTGCAAAGCATCCGACATGGTATTTTCGTTGGCAATATTTTCTAAAGAACGAATAATCTCTTTAGAGCCCTTTTCTAATAATCCTAAATGACGGATTCTGAATTTTAAAAATCGCTCGCCTAATAATGAAAATTGCTGTTGGTATTTATCTATTTCTCCGGTGACACCTCCTAGAATTCCAAATTTACTTTTATAACTTCGTAATATTCCGGTTCCAAATTGTTTATCGGTTTGACAATCATAAGCGTCTCTTAATTGACCGAAAATTTCATCCCTACAAGATGGATTCATAGTTAAAATCGTAGTAAAATCTTTCATTAGTAATACTTTCTGATCCAACTGCGGTATTAAACTTGGGTCTGTACCGTCTGCTCGTTGTGAACCGCTCATTAGTGTCTTTGGCGTTAATGATGTGAGCGTGTGGATACGCGGTGCTTGTGAGGTGGACATTAATAATTCCGATTTACAACCGCCTGGAGGAGCAACAATAAATAACCATAACGGATCACGTCCTGGAATGCGGTTTGCAAAAATACAACCATAGATTACTTTCAACACATCGGTATCCGGTAAAATAAGCCACTTCTTATAACGTCTCTCTATTTCTTCCCATGATAGACCTTCGCCTGTTAAGGGTTCGATAGGCTTATAGTACGTTTGCGCTACCGCTCTTGCATTTTCATTCTGTAATAACCGTATATTATTTTCATAATCCGATTTATCAATCAATAAATTTTCAAGGATAAATATCGTTTTTTCTTTGTAGAGTTTGTATAAATCACGCACGTCAAACCCAATCGGCAAAGTTGTATTTTTTATAAAAACAGTCTCTAAATTAGATTTATTTTTATTGTTATCACTGTATTTATCTTCATACAAAGACCAGTCTAAAACACGAATGCCGGAAACAATATTTAAAAGCATATTAAATAGTTTACGCTGTCCTTTTTGACCGGGGTCATCATTATCATATAATAAAATAATATCCCTGCCTTGAAATAACGAAAGCCAATTCTTTTTAAATGTTCCGGCTCCGCCGCTACTGCAAATCACAGATGAAACATTTAGTAAATCATTATTTTGTAAACACTCATATAATGCCATTGTGTCCCATTCGCCTTCGCAAATATAAATAGTTCCGTGTTCCTTTAAAAAGCGCAATCCGAAAATACCATGTTGCGCCTGCGAAGTGCTGGTAATCGCTTTCCCGATTTGATACCGTCGTAAATCCACTAATGAATTGACTTTATTATCGAATATAGGTATGGTAAAATATTTTCCATCATATCCAATTTGAAATTTATTGATTGTTTCAATACTAATCCCCCTATCAAGACTTAATTGTTTTTTTCGCTCTTGTGAAATCAATTTAAAATTTTTTAAATGCTTACAATAAAAAAAGTTTTGTAAATTTCCGCTCATGCCAGCCGTCTTGCTGTCCCATAATCCATTTGATAAATTTACAAAAAACTTATCCGGTTTATTACTAAAGGGACATAATCCAACCGCTTGATTATTCCGGTTTAAATCTGAAAACTGTACACCATGCACCGCAAACGGTTTTAAAATATCAGGCAAATCTTGAAATTTATATTTCAGCATGTTTTTATCCTTAGTTTAATTTACATTTCAAAAATAATTTGAATTTATATTTCAACGATAATCACAAGTCGGAGGTATTCTTCATATACTGTAATAAGGTCTCCAGTTCATTTTTACGCAAATAAGGACGACAAATATCCTTTTCAATTCCCAGCATTTCACGTACTTCGTCCACTAATTTATGATATTCCCGATAGCGTATGACCGGTTTCACCTCTGTGCTTTTAGGCTGCTTGATTGAACTTTGCATTTTTCTTGTCATATTATTTTCCTTTGCTGAAAGTATAATTAAACTACTTTTATTTTTCGTCATTATAAATTATATTTACATTTTCTAATCTATAATTATAAGGTTTTAATTTTCTTAACTGTCCTTTAACCTTTTTAAAAACTAAACTATCGTTGTATATTGATTTTTGATTCGACATGGTTATTACCAAAGGTTTCATCGGTCTTTTACATAAAGGACAATCAATAAATAATCGTACAGGTCTAATATCACTTACTTCTCCATGTATTAAAATAAATTTTCCTTTACAATGATTACAAATAATTTTTTTAGTAATTAGCATTAAGTTACTTTCCTTTATTTTTAAACTCATACTTGATTTTATTAGCCCAAGAATCTGTAGTAATATCCGCCTCAATATCCATCGGCACGGAAAATTCAGGAAAATCCGTCATTAAATACCGGATATTGTTCATGTGTTTATCCAATTGATTTAATTTATCAATTGGATACTCAATAATAATTTCATCATGTATCGGTAGTATCTGTTGTGCTTCCCTGTAATTAAACATATCTAATAAATAATTGGCAACTCTGTTTTCCGAACGTTTTAAAATTTCCGATGCGGTTCCTTGAATACGGTAATTCAAAGCCACATATAATTTATTCATGGGGACAAACAATTTACGTCCAAATTCGGTTTCAATAAAACCACCGTTTTTCTTAGCTTCGCTTGCCGTAGTTTTATTAACGTTCAAAACTCCAGGAAAACGCTTGGCATACGCATTGATACCTATATCCGCTATTTTCTTAGGCAAATCCAATATTAATGCCATCTTTGCTTTTGAAGCTCCGTAAGGAAAAGCAAAATGACAATTTTTTGAAGCATCACGAAGCAACTTTTTAGTATCCTTATTTAGTAATGCATTGATCCATCTATTTTCATGCTGATAAAATAACGAAGCGGCTTCATTATGCGGGTCGCCATTATTTTTTAATACTTCAATCATATTTTTATCACGTGAATAATGAACAATCAAACGCATTTCAATAGATGAAAAATCAATATGAATATTGATATATCCTTCTCTTGGTTTAAAGCATTTTCGCGCCGGAATTGGATAAGGATTTAGCAATGCTTTTTCTTTGCTGACATTTTGCAAATTGGGTTTACTGCATGATTGCCTTCCTGTTGTGCTGGCCCCATTCGTATGAATACTTGGATGAATTACACCGTCACTATCGGCAAACTCCAAATAACTAAGAAGCGTTGTAATTCCTTTCGAGTAAGAACGGTATTTTAAAATCGTTTGTATTTCTTTACAATCCGTATGTAATTCATAAAGAATATGAAGCACGTGTTTATCAACGGATTCTAATTTACCGGATTTTGTTTTTTTAATAGAAGGTAATCCAAGATGATCAAATAATAATTCACGAATACAAGCATCACGGGAAGGCACACACCAGTCCGGTAACTGTTCTCTGCATTCTGCAACAATTATTTTAAATTCAGAAATCATTTTCTTAGTCTGATTAATATTGACTTGTAATCCTCTACGTTCCATTTCTCTTGTGTGCCAGACTAATTCTATTTCTTGTTCGTATATTTCTTGAAATCTTGGATTGGCTTCTATTTTTGGTTTAAAAAATCCATACAATAAATCTGTTCTTTCAATATCACGCTTTTGATATTTATCCATAATATACGACGGAACCTTACTGTAATCGTTTGATGTTAATCCTATTATATCTTTTACCTCTCTTTCGTCGTCTACAGGTATGCCGCACAAACTATATGCAAGGTCTTTTAAAGCGTGTGAATTATTATTTTTCAAAATACAACTCATAATTGAAGTATCTTCAATCGAATGTTTAAAAGGCACTTTAACACCATCAATAGTTTCGCTTGCAGAAATATCAAACTTGGCGTTATGCATAATTACTTTTGTTCCTGGCTTCCATATTTCTTTTGCTATTATTTGATAATTATTATCTCTGACTTCACGTAAGGGGATGGCATTTAATCCATCCCCTTGACGTGAATAAGAAAAAGCAAACGCTTTACTGTTTTTGTTTAATTCCAGCCCCGTTGTTTCGGTGTCATAAACGTAATTTATTCTTTTAAACAGCATTTTCTTTTCCTTGCAGAGAAATGTATTTATTAATCGCAATTTATAACAGTAATTCCAACCGATTTAAGTATATTAATTTCGTCTGAACTTAAGATAAGATTGCCTTCATTATCCGATGCTGTAGCATCCCATTCATATTCGTCCAAACGTTCAAATAATGCTTTTTTTGATCTTTCACGCGGCACGGTAATACCTTTCCTTTTTAGAAATTGAATGACATCTTCAAAATTAAAAATAACAGGTTCCTCCGTCACTGCTTTCTTTTTTGTAACTGATTTTTTCACGGTTGATTTTGATTGAGAAACCGTTGGAATTGTAGTAATATTAACCGACTTTAATAATTCAATTTCATTTTGATCCAAGTTTTCTTCTTTCCATTTCGTATTACTTAATGCCGATGTGATTTCTGCAAGAGTTTTGCAATTACGAATATCCGCCTGTAAACCGTAAGCAATGGCTAACGCCTGCAAGGAACTAAACAATGCGAAGTCATCATCATTAGTTTCTTCTTCTATTTCAACCATTTCAGAAAAAGCGTGTTCCGCTTGAGTTTCGTCATCAAAATAAATCACCGCCGTTTCATACTCTTGATTTATTGAAGTGATTGTTCCTGCAAACGCTGTACCGTCATAATCAACCAGACAACGTTCACCCTCTCTCCAAGTGGAATCATTATTAGTTTCTTCTTCTTCATTATTACTTAATTCCGGCTCCTCCACGTCTTCCTCTTCTTTTGAAAAAGCAGAATCAGACGATAAAGGCAATTCAGAATCATCAATGACGGCAAGAATCTTTTTATTCTGTCTTTCTTTCTTAGTCGTTAATTTAATTCTAACGGCTGGTGTCACATTTAATAAATCGTTGATAATATCCGGTATTTTTTCAGGATCGTTTGGAAATTCATAATTCAACGATTCAATAAATTGTCTGGTTAGTGAGGGTCCGTATTCACCTTCAATCGGGGTATAGATATAAATTACATCCCCGCTATTTTCGGTATCAAAAACTAACCATTCACTGACGATTTGCAAATTTCCGGTATTGTTAGATTCTTCCAATCTAATATCTTGTAATTTGCAAAGATAAACTCCATCCGGTAAATTTGTGAAGCCTTTTTGTGAGTCCTGCACCCAGTGACTTTCCATTTCTTTCAATCGTTGTTCATACACGTTTGACATAATTTATTCTCCTTAGTTCTGTTTACGAAATTCAGTATTCGTATTATTTTAAATCGGTTAATGATAAACAAAAACACAAAAGCACAAAAATTTAAATACGTTTCTTAGCAACTGATTTTGGTTTGGATTTTATAACTCCTTTCTCATCAATTTTGGTTGATATTTTCTCTTGCGCTGATTTCACTTTGCTGACTAAATTACCGAAAGCACTGCTGGTCTGTCTTGTTGTGCGTAATTCTGCAAGATCAATACCGTTATTTTCACCGTTGAAAGCAAGTAATAATTTTTCATACATTCCGGTTTTTGTTAATTCAATGAATTTCGGCAATGACAATCGGCATCCTGCCCAAATGGATTCATCACCTTGCGTATAAATAATACGCCTATCATTACCGTTTATATCCTGCATATATTCCACGTAAAAAAAGAAGTCAACCAGAGCTTCAATTACAATACGTGCCTGTTTGCTCATGCTGGGATAAATGCGGTCATACTTAGCCCCGCTCTTGGTTTTGATTTCAACTTCTTGCGCGTGCGAAGTAAAACAAACACCAATTTCCAACCGATTTAATCGGTGGATAATATTAGTAAATTCATTTTTGACTTTATTCCAAGTTTTACCATAATCATTCTGATCACTAGGATGCTCAACGCCATCATTCCGGCAAATAAATTCAAGGCAAAAGTCATACGCCCTGTCCGCCGTGTCAATTACCACATTTTCATACAACAAAGTTTCCGCCATTTTTTCACGTTCTAATAAATTTACAACTTGACGAATATCTTTCCAATTTTCACAAGGGGTTTCGTATATTTCCAGAACCTTAGTTCCTGGCTCGGTTGAAATAAATAAAATATTAGGAAACTGTGAAAACATAGTAGATTTACCTATTTTTTCACGCCCATACAGCAACGTCATATAATGATGAAAGTTGTTATCCACTGTTTTCTTTTTTGTAGGCAGTTTTTTGATTGGCATTGGTTATTTCTCCTTTTTAAATTAAGATTGATAATTATCCTTCACGCTTCAAATGGTTTAATGGTATACAAAACATTATTACTAATATCATCTTTCGCGTAGCAGTGTTCAAGGAATTCGCATTTGTAAACTCCATAGCAAATATTACCCGTGTCATTTTTTAAAATAGGCAGATTACCCTTTAAAAAAGACTTGTAGTCTTTTATTTTTTGTCTTAATTCCAATTCAAACTCTTTCATGTCAGATTCCGTGTAGGTAATTTTCATCCGTTTAAAATAATATTCCGGTTTGGTTTGTATTTCATTTTGCAAACGTTCAATAAATTGATTTTCCGATTCATTCTTCTTTAAACGTATTTTCGGTCTTCTAACAAAATTGAAAAATAAACCATGCACACTGCCGGGGTCAACTAAATTGCAAGCATAATAATAAAACTTATTCTGCATCGCCATTAAACCTAAGAATGAGATTTTTTCTTCATCAAATTGAGAAGACGTTTTATTTTCAAGCACATAATTAAATGATTTTTTATCTTTGGATTTTACTGAAACAATCGCATCCATTCTGCCATGCAAAATAACTTCCTGCTCAAAACTAACATTTAAACTTTCTTGTGTATATTGGATTTTAAAATTACCGTTAAAAATATCTTGATGATAGACAAAATATTCCGGCAGTAATGAAAGCGCATACAATAAATGATCTTGCAGAGTTGCGTCATTTACTTCGCTTGATCGTTGTGAATACATTTTTTCCCAAACCTCTAAAAAAGAATAATCAAAAGGATCAAATTTATATCTATCCGTAAATTCTTTTATCTGTTGAGCAGGAACTAATTTCCGCGAAAAGAATATTGCACTATTCACTTTTTTCTTAGTCAACAATTCAATAATACTACTACGGATTGCTTGCGGTTTAAACTCACCATTTAATTTCTTTCTTGATAATTCAAGGTAAAGATATTCTAATGATTTATCAATCAATCTACCGAAATGTAGTGCATCCGATACAGACACCTTTGACCAGCCAAGACGTTTTAAATAAGATAAATAACGACAAGACTGAAAATTGTTAAGTTGTGAAGGTGATATATGAATTGGGAATTTTAATCCCTCCGGATTCATGTATTTTAAATCTCTTTTTAATGGTGTTTTTGGATTGAATTTTTTAACAATTTGATTCATTTCAATATTATCCTTTCAAAGATATTTATTAGTTTCCTGACATATTCTTGATAATATTTACTGCAAGTGCCTCCTGTTCTTAGTATGAAAGCCGGATGATACAAATTAAATTGCAAGTATGGTAATTCTTTGCAGAAATCCGCCGGAATTTTTCCAAGTGTAATTACACATTTAGGATTGATATATTCAATTTGTTCTAATAATCTTGGATAACAGGCATACGCTTCTTCTTTTGTCGGCGGTCTATTCTCTCCACTAAATCTATTTGTTGGATGACAACAAACTATATTGGTTATATAATAATCAATAAATATAGTATCCGGTATTCTTGATAATTCTTTTGCCCTTTTAATGGTTTCATCTAATAATTTCCCTGAACGTCCGATAAATGGCAGACCGATTAAGTCTTCACTCTTGCCGGGTCCTTCACCGATAAATATAATATCGGCTTTGTGTGAACCTCTGCCGAATACAATATTCCTGCGTGTAGTATGCAGATTACAACGCCGGCAGTTATTATATTTTTGAATAATCTTAAACATGATAGAAACCATACAAATCTTCTTTATTCATAAATATCGGACGTTTTAATTTATTCATATAGGCTATTTCCTTTTTTACTCCTTTTGAATTTTTCCAATATTCTATATAATTGGCTATTCCAATATCCCCTTTATTAAATTTATAATGTGCATTTATAACTAACAAGCAATCAAAACGTTTTATTAATTCAAGATCATAAATCATCCACGTTCGCCAATTTTGCGGTTTCTGCAAGTGAATAAAATGAGATACCAAAGGACTATAAGGAATGACTTTATCATCCTCTAATAATTCAGAAAACATATCAAAAGAACAACGCACATTGATTGCAATATCCCCATTGGTATAAGGACTGCTGATATAAACAAAAGGTTTATTTTTTTCTAATCTAACCGACATTTTGATTCTCCTTTTAATACAAAGTAGTTCCTACACAGATTTTGTGATACGTTTGATAACCGTATAAATCAACATGAATAAAATTTTTTAACGGGTAAACAATAATTCTTTTTTTGCGCAGTATTTCACTTGATAAAATAATGCTATCGTATAAGTCCATGAGCGGTATATCCGGCGAAGTAATATCTAATGCAATTCCTAATTTATGTTTTGAGTTTGCAGAAGTTGAGTATCCGATTGAAGGTAAATAAATATCATTGTATTCTTTCGTGCGAAATGCTGAATTAATATTAATTCTTATATCATTTTGATATTTATTACAAAGAGCATTTCTCACATTCTGAATTTCATTGATTAGTAATTCAGAATAAACCAATAATCCAGGAACGTCTTTAGAAAATAATTCAACGGCTGTAAAATTTTTTGTAATTATTTCATTCAAATTATTCGTAACCCTCATGCTTAATGCCGGATTTTCTTTTTTTAAATATTGATATTCAATTAACTTTTCCCGTGCAAAGTCAATATCAATTTCTCCGGTATCTTTAAATATTTTCATTCGTTTAATTATTTCTTGTTTTGTAATATTCATTTGTTTTCTCCTATAAAAATATTTACATTACAGCCGGTTTCATGGCATTTTCTTAAGATAAAAGCGGATACACAACAATCAAATACCGGATGATGTTTTTTTAATTGAATATCATTTTCTTTACAAAGAATTTCAAATTGTGCATATAATCTTTTTGTATTGATTCCAAGAGATTTATATAGAGTGCGTAAACATAAATGATTTTTATAATTAAAAGGATATTCATTTTTTGAAAACAATGAATTTAATCCTGCAATATCCAATGCCGGAGCATTAGACCATAAATTGATTGTGTATTGCGGTATATTATATATTGTCCGGTATCTTGTAATAAAATTCAATATTTCAATTTTAACATCTTCTAAAGATTTTTCATCTGAGAATCCGGTATAATACTGCTCTTTTTTGCAATTCTCAAACCAGAATTTTAATGTAGAATGGTCTATTGAATGACCCTTTCTTAGTTGTTCTTCAATTGGTAATCCGGTGTAATAAACTTGTTTGTGAAAAAAATTATTCCGTGTTTTTTGCATTATGTCAATTAACTGATTATTCACATCAGTTGTAGATGCAGAAAACAAATCAACACCAACAAGAGCAATTTCAGTGATAACAGGTTTTGCAGACAGTGACAACGTTTCAATATCCAAAATTAGATTATTCATTTTCTTACTTCTCCTTTGGTATTTTAATTATAATAATAATTATAATAATTTATTATTTCTGATTGATTAGTTCCAAAAAATACAATGCAATTCCTAGAGCATCGGTCTCATGTTCTCTGAATTTAAAACCGGATTCTTCATTGATAACTAAACTACCTTGCTGAACACAATTTTTAATTCGTGCTTTCAAAGCAATATATGATAATTGTCCTTTCCATTCTTGTGCAGGTATTAAATAAATATTCCGGTGGGTAATTCTATTTTGCAGTTGAATAGAATTTATTAAATAGCCGGATAATAATGTCAAATCAAAAAGATTGCCTTGTGCTGTGCTGGCAAAACTTTTTGCAGAATTACCGTGAAACTGCATTTTTTCAATCAATAAGTATTCAAAATTTTCAATGATAGTTTTGCGATAATAAAATTCTTGATTAATTCGATAAGTAATATAATCCATACGCTCCATTAAATTTTCAAATTGATTTAGTTTCGTTCTTATTACTAAACTTTTTCTAAGTGCAAAACTTGTAAATTTACAATTTATTTTCTCCAATTCAACAATTCCACAACCGGATAGCCCCGGATCAATTGATAATAGTTTCATTGAAATTCTCCTTATTCTTTTTATGCGTTTGTATCCAATTCACAATTTTTTTCAACTGAACATTATTCAAGTATTTTAAATCGGATTCAAAGTTTTTCTTTAGTTCAGCAATCAGTCTTAAACGTTCTGCAATCTTGCGGTATTGTTTAAGCCGTTTCGGCGTACACTGAATCAGTTTGCGCTTGAAGGTCACAATACCGGATTTATAACCTACAATCTCTCCGGTTTTTTTATCATAGTACCTGTCTCCAATCATTACATGACACGGAGTAACATTAGTTACCTTAACCAATATTAGATTTTCATTGGTATTTTGAGTAACAAATACTAATGATCCTTTTCGTATTTTTTCTAAGAAATTCATTTTAATTTGAACCTCATACCGATTTCACGAACTATCAAATCTTTAAATTCAAGCGTTCCTAATAGGCTGGATATTCTGCCAATACTAATTTTTGATTCTTTAATTAATTCATCAATATGCTTTGATTTTTCAGTAATGAATTTTAAAATGAATTTCTCATCCTCTGATAAAACGAATTTCACTTTTTTCTTTAAAGGAACAGGTATACTTGGTATAATCGGCATAGGTAATTTCTTTTTAATCGGAGTGGTAATTATTTCATTTTCATTCAAAGGAAACAATTTAAAATTGTTAATATTTTTTTCAATCATGTATCCTAAATCATTAGGTTTAAGCGGCATGCTGAAAATATAAGTATTTGGTATTCCATGATTGAATAAATAATGAATATTTTTCTTATTACAATTGCAGGCGTAAAAGCATTGTTCTTCTCTGCCTGTTTTTCCAATATAATCAATTCCAAAAATCCATTGAGTTGATGAGCCTAACACTGCTGTATCAAACGTTTCCGAATTTCCCCATTTTGTAATATCAAAGTTAAACTCTTTAACGTTTCCAGTTAAAACTTTCTCATAGTTTACAATTTTATCCGAAGAAATTTCATTATATATATCGGTATCAATTTCCATACTTTCTAATTTTTTATATTTAATTTCATTTGGTTTTATCATTTTCAAAGCAATTGACTTTTCGATTGGTTCAAACGCTTTCTTAGCACAAATGATTGTTAATCCATCACTGGCATAGAGAGTACCCTCTTTAGAAAAATAAACGTGATTCTGATCTCTATATTGATTACAAACTTTCACTTCTTTTAAAAAATGCTCTGCAAGACTTAATGCAAAATGCAACGCTTTTAAATTGGTTACTTTAATTATCATGTTATTATCCTTTATTAAATTTTAACTTTAAAACAAATTTGATTTATTATTTATTATTTATCTATGAATAATAAATAATATATTTTAAAATTTAATTTATTTATACTTTCATATTATCTTTCTCTTTACAGGTACAAAAGTTTTCTTAGTTTTTTGAAATACTAAAACAGGTTCAAAGGTTTTTAATACCCCTTTTTCTCTGGAATGATTCACAGTATTAGTAGTTATATTTTCATTTAAAATCAGTTTAAATCCTAACTTTTCAGCAATAGAAATAGTGTTTTCAGTTAAAGGATATTGTATATTATCAATCACTACGTTTGAGATATTGACAATATTAAAACAACCATATTTTAACGTGTCATATTGAAGTTGTAGCATAGGTGTTAAAAATCCTTTTAACCAGTCGGCATAAAGAGGATAACGCAAATAACTTTGTTTTTTATCTTGACTGTATTTTTCATTGCAGTAATAAGGAGGGCTGGTAATACAAAAATCAATTTGA
>Ga0210043_1001991_pt1 | contig 14718 bp, 25 predicted proteins | sample CryGeymet201501t_FD_183990 | JGI IMG/M metagenome (GOLD analysis project Ga0210043, IMG submission 183990) | Groundwater microbial communities from Crystal Geyser aquifers in Utah, USA - Crystal Geyser metaG 2015-01t (SPAdes) (version 2) | ecosystem: Environmental > Aquatic > Deep subsurface >... | reverse complement strand
ACCAGCATTTGGAAGTGTTGTTATGAAAATACAAAATAATTGGGAGATTGAGTTAATAAATATTAAATAAACTAACCCAGTATAATACTGGAGAAATGTATGAAATCAACAACAAATAACTTAGAGTGGTGGGAGGGGTTAGAAAAATTAATCGGTGTGTTTTCAGAAAGGGTTGACCTTAATACTTATGGAGAGGTAAAGACTATGGGACAATTTGATAATCACCCAGATATTCTATGGTTAAAAGATAAGTTAGAACAATTTATCTCTGACATCCACAAACACGATATGGAAGAATTCGAGGAAAAAGTAATTGATAAAATTGATGAATTAATGGTTTATGCTAAACAAAACAAAAAAGATTATGAAACAGTGAATGAGGCACACTTTGCTATTGCTCAACTTAAAGATTTATTAAAATAAATAACAGTTCATTAAAAATAGGAGGTAAAAATGAAAACTTCATTAGATGTTTTAGTGGGTTTAATATCAGTCAAAGAACTGGAGATTAAGACCCAAAAAGAAAGGATTGCTTTATTAGAAAGAGAAAATAGAAAATTATCTAACCAATTAGCAGTCTTAAACGCAATGTATGACTCTTTAGAGAGAGATACATTACACAGTATTAATAATCCGGTTGGATTTAAAACAAGTAAGAAATGAATTACACAAAATGCGTAGAATGTGGAAGAATTAAATTCAGAAACATTACAGACAAAAAAACTATTTGGATTATGCCTGATGAATCGGAAAAACTTATATTAGATTTTATCTTAAAATCACAGTTATTAATAACTGTTGTGAATGGAGTAAAAATCTATGGGGAAACTTGTCCGGAGTGTAAACAAGCAAAAAACAATTAGTTATGAAGGAGTGGAAAAGAAGTGGTAAAAAAATAAGACACCACATTAAAAACAGATGTAAGGGTGGTAAAAGCGAACCATCGAACCTATTACTATTTGATAGCGAGAGAGAAAGAGCTTGGCATTTCTTATTTGGAAACAAATCATTTGAAGAAGTCGCAATCCTCCTATTAAGAGTAGTAAGAGCTAAAAAGGCTCAATAAAAAGGGGAACATAAAACTTCCCCTTAAATTACTTTTTTATTAAAATTAATAATAATATGATTAAAAAAGGATACCCAACTCTAGTAGAGTTTGAGAGTTGGATGGAAAGATTAAAAAGATTTAAAGATTGTGAAGACGGAGTGAATAAGGTTTTAAAAGAATATAATACCGAGTCTATGTTTTATGGTGGATTTCCCGAAGACCTAATAGTAGACTTAATTAAGAAATTAATGAAAGATAATGACGATTGGATTGGCTGGTGGATATATGAAAATAACTGGGGTAAAGGAAAAATGAAATGTTATTCTAAGAATAAAATGTTATTAAAAAGTAAAACAATATCAGACTTATATAATTTAATAACACAATAATATGACTTGTAAAAAATGTAAATCAAAGAATGTAATTATGGTTGAATATTATAATGTCGGATTACCACCTGGAGTTGGTTATGACGGTTGGAGTGAACTTAGATGTCAAGACTGCGGAACTAGGGTTGGTCGTTGGTCAAAAAAGATTTTAAAAGAAAATGAAATGGAACACAGATGGGGTGGAGAGCCTGTAAAAGTTAAATAATAACTAAGTTTATATCATCATACAAATATGAACAAAATAGAAATCGAAGAAGTAGACAATGGCTGGGTGCTTACTTATTGGGATGAGTATGAAGATACTGGATTGCCTTTCTCTAAAAAGATGGCATTTAGTTATAATGAACAAGGTGTTGATTATGAATTAGACAAACTAAAAGCACTAGAGCAACTATTATGGGAAGTAAATAAACAAGTAGGGGTTCTTCATTCAAAACATAACAAATACAATATCAATATAGACGTAGTTTAATTTTTGTATAATATTGTATAAAAAGTGAATTGTAGTCCTTTGTAAAGGGATATAACAAGAATTGTAAGACCGATAAGCGAACCAGTAGGCTTATGGCAAACCACACCTCCCAAGGTATTAGATGTAGCCATTAAACTACACGCATAAGGCAAGCTTGTTATTCCTTTCCAGAGGAGTATCTAACCAATATTGGACTTCTGTCGTGTCTAATACTGGATGTTCTCCTTACTAGACCGGATTGCTACGAGAGCCTAGTCGGTTTTCTACATTACCCGTTAAAATAAAAATGTATAGCATCTTAAATGATGTGGGCAGTTATTCTCCGCTAGTTAAAAGCTAACATACGAGCAAGTATGGGCGGAGAGTAAAAATTATTGTCAAGTAAATATTTAACATTGTCAAGTAAATATTTAACATTGTCAAGTAAATATATGTATACAAAAGATTACGCTAAAAGAATGTTTGGTAAAGGCTTCCATAAATTAATAGATAGGCTTTATTCTAAAATTAAACCAGAACAAATAGAGGGAATGAAATCTAAATATGGTCGAATTGATTTATATGTATCAGGAACAGAAGAAGAACAAGACTTCGCCTTTGAGATAGAAAAAGAAAGTGAAAAGACTTGTGAAACTTGCGGAGAGCCTGGAGAATTAATGGATAAAAACGGTTGGATAGTAGCATCTTGTAAAAAATGTTTTAATAAATAACTTTTAAGTATACTTAAAACATATTAGAAAATTATAATAACTTTTAAGTATGATTAAAATATATGGAAGAAATTAAATTAAAAATAAGACAATCAATTAGAAGCACCTTATACAAGTATGGTCTTAGTGATGAAATATATCGTAAAATACAAAACGAATTAATTATTAAAATAGAAGAAATATTATGAAGAAAAAAATAATTGCTATTTATAAAAAACGAGAAAAAGCCTATGAAACATTACTTAAATGTGATATAGAAATAGATAAATTATTACAATATATTGAGAAATCATTATAACAACTAGACTAATAACTAGACTAATAACTAGACTAATAACTAGACTAATATGAGAACATTCAAAACTGGAGCGACAAGAGATGATGACACAAATAAGATAGATTATGAGGGATTTTATTCTCCGTTAGTAATGGAAAGGTTCGGAGAATATATGTTAAAACACCAAACACAATCTGATGGTAAAATAAGAGATAGTGATAATTGGCAAAAGGGAATAAGCCCAGAAGCTTATATGAAATCTGGAATTAGACATTTAATGGCTTGGTGGAAAGAACATAGAGGAATTAAAACACTAGATGGAATTGAAGAAAATATTTGTGCCTTAATATTTAACGCTCAGGGCTATCTATATGAAATTTTAAAAAATAAATAAGCTTTTATCAATTAACATAGTATTAATCCTAAAAAGAAAAAAAATGAAAAAGCAATGGAGTAAAAAGGAGGATGCTTTTCTTAGAGAAAACATCTCCAAAATGAAAATGAAAGACTTAGCGTCTTCTTTAAAAGTTACCTATGGACAGGTATACCAAAGAGTAATACGTCTAAGAATTTCAAAGAAAATTAAATCAGTGGTCGATGATTTAATAAGCATACAGAATAAAAAGGTAGAACTTTCTTGGAAAAGAAAATATGAAAAATCTGCTGAGATAATTGCCAATTTAGAGGATAGTTTAAAAGCCAGTCAAAAAATTGACGGTAAAATTAAAACCTTTAAAATTGACGAAGTTTCTAGTTCTGGTGATAGTGAATCTACCGCAGTAGTGCTATTAAGTGACTGGCACTATGAAGAAGATGTGAAACGGTCGGCAACAAATGGATTAAACGAATTTAATCTTAAAATAGCTGACCAAAGAACTAACTATCTTTTCCAAAGAATAGTTAAGTTTATACAAATTCACCAAAGGGAAACTAAAATTGATAATTTAATATTAGCTTTACTTGGTGACTTTATTTCTGGAACAATCCACGATGATTTAATGGAATCTAATAATCTTAGTCCCATTGAAGCTATTTGGAAAGTTCAAAACATCATAGCCTCTGGTATTGAGCATATTCTTAATAACACCAAACTTAACATTATTATTCCTGCTTGCGTAGGCAATCACGGAAGAATAACTGAAAGGCAAAGAGTGTCAACAGAAAATGGAAACTCACTAGAGTGGTTAATGTATCTCCAACTTGAGAAGTATTTTACTAAAAACAAAAGAGTAAAATTCATTATCAATGACGGATATATTAATTATATTGATGTTTACAAATTAAAAATAAGATTTCACCACGGACACGCCATTAAATATGGTGGTGGAATTGGTGGCATTTTTATTCCTGCTTATAAGTCAATATCTCAATGGGATAAAGCAATAAGAGCAGATTTAACTTTATTTGGACACTTTCATCAAATGAAAGACGGTGGAAACTTTATCTGTAATGGGTCACTTATAGGATATAATGCCTATGCCGTGAAGATAAAAGCTGACTATGAGAAACCAAAGCAAGCGTTCCTTTTAATAGATTCTCAGAGAGGAATAATTGTAACAAGACCAATTATCCTTAATGGGAACATTTAACACATTGGGGTAGCGACCACTACCCCTTTTACATTTATGAACCTGGAAAAAACATTTAACAAACTTTTAGAACAGAACAAAGACTACTCCACCTTAACTTGTTTTAATATAGCCATAGAGGGAAAACATTATGGCAAGATGATGATAAGAAAAGCTTTTAATAAACTTGTTTCAGCTGATGATTATGGAATAGAAGATAAAGATGAAATTATAGAATATTGTCAAGACTTGACAAATGAAGATAAAAACATTAATTTCTATGATTAAAATATCACGGTAGTTTAAAAAACATAAAAAAAGACCAAAACCGATGAATTTTAGTCAATGTTTATAGGGGTCTATTTTTAACAAGAAGCCCGTAGTGAAAAATAATAGTCAAAGACGATAAAATACCCATCTTAACAAAAGAAGCTCAAATTAGAGCCTCTTTTTTGTTATTTATTCTTGTGAGTAGTCTGTATAATTATTATCACTTGATTTGTTTCCCATTGTTCTTCTTAAAATCTCAAGTCCCGTAGCACCACCAGCCCAGGGTAATAACTTTTTACCCAACGTCTGTAATTTACTAGGTTTAAGTTTAGTAGCACCTTTAGCTGCTGTTTCTGATATATTTTCAAGTATAGTATATAAACTAGATTGTTTTTTAAGACTTTGTTTAACAATATCTTTTCTAACCTTGTTATTTATATAACCATTAATTGAATCCCTAACAGATGACAAGGCTCTATAAGCACCACCACGTTTATTTACAAATATATTTGGATTATTTGATTTAGCCCAAGAATCAAATGATTGTCTTAGTTCAAGTAGTCCGTCTAAACCTTTGTTTTGTTTAGAGTCAACCATTTTATTGAATTTAGCAATCATCTTATCATAAACACCGACTTCAGAATCAATCAAATCAATAGTTTGATCTTCTTTTAATTTATTAAGAGTTCCCTTAACATTATTCTTATTATAAATAGCACCAGTCTTTTTAAGAGTTTCTTTTAATGCTTTTGCTTCTTTTTCAGTAGTTGTATTTACAATAGAAATATCTTTTTTACTATTTCCTTTTAGCCCTATTTCTTGAGCTAGTTTACCAAGTTCTTGTTCTTGTTTTGTTGAAACTATTTTTTCTCCTTTTAATAAACCAGCTTCAGTTGCTCTACCTGATTTATAAGCAGCAACCTTTCCTTTATCGGTTAGTCTTTTGGATACCAATTTAGTGGCTTGTTTTTCTCCAATTTTTCCTGATAATTTACCAGCTACATAACCAGTAGCAGCACCAGTAATACCTCCTAATACAGTTCCAGTAGCACCACTTTTTAGAATATTGCCAGTAGATTTATTTTCTTCCATTGCTTTTCCTGTTGAGATAGTTCCACCCAATATAGCACCAGTCTTAGCAGACTTTAAAACTGTTTGAGCAACAGTCGATGCCTTAACCGTCTTTGCTATATTTCCAATTTTACCCCAACCAAGAGTTTCCGCTGCTACACCGATTGCTTCACCATAAACCTGTTTAGCGGTTTTTTGATATTCTGGATTGTTAAAAATATCAATATCTTCTGTATCGGCTAGATAAGATGCTGCTTTCAGATATTTATCTTTTCTTTCTTTGTCTTTCTCTTCTCTTGCCATTTTAAGATAATTATCAACAGCATCGTTAGTAGATTTTAGTGTTTCTTCTCTCGTCTTTTTTGTTTGTGGGTCTATAACAGAAGCGGCAGTTCCTAATGTTTCAGAAAATTTTTGAGTAGCACCTGTAAAAAATTTACCAACCTTACCAAGTAATGAGTCTTTCTTTCCTTCTACCGGTTGTGTGGATTGTTCTTTGGCTATATTTTTTTGTTCAATCATTCTATCAATATTACTTTTACCAATAGCTTCGTTTCCTTTATTTTGTTTAACAACTTCGTTTATAATATCAGAAGGATTAGCACCACGAGATAATGCGTCTTGGAAGGTTGAAACATTGTTTGGGTTTTGTGCCATTATTTGATTAAGAATAGCGTCGTCTTTTACGCCTGATTTTCTTGCTGTTTCAATTGATGTTAGTATTGACATATTTATTAAAATTTAAAGTCTAAGTCAGTTAAATCAACTGTTGATATACCAGACTCGGAAGCATAAGTGTTTACTTCTTGCTTCCATTTATTTATACTATTTTTTATTTTTTCTAATTGAGCCTTGAACTGTTCAACACTTTGACCTTGGTCTAAAGCACCCAAAGCACTTTGTAATAATTTACCCTCTCTATCAGAAACTTGTCCTAAAGCACCACCAGTTTTAGATGCTTCTCTCATTGCGGTTAATTCTCCGAAAGCTATATTTGCCTTAAGAGTATCTAATTGTGCCGAAAAACTACGAGAAGATGAAGTGGGAATCCCTTTAGCCAAAACACCAAAGCCAACCGTATAAGAATTAACTTGGCTAAGCAGTTCATCAACACTTTGTAATGTTCTGTTTTTCATTTCTTCGGTATAAGAAGACACGACTTTTTGAACTTCTAATTTTGATAATTCTTGAGATAATATTGTTTTATTAGTATCACTAACTTCACTTAAAGCCTCTTTAGTGGTTAATTTACCAGTTCTAACTAATTCTACAATTCCGGATATTTCACTAGGCACTGTTTGAGTAGCACCTGTAAACCCCTCGGCAGTTGCTATTCTTTGAGCAATAACATCAGTCCCTACTTGATTTAATTGAGTTTGAAAATCTCTGTTAGGGTCTAGTCCTAAATCTTTTGCTCCGTATGTCCCGTTATTGTTATACTTTTTAATAGCTTTTTCAGCGGTTGTATTTTGATAATGTGAGGCAGTTAATAGTAATTGTCCGATAGCATTAATACCGCTTTCAGGAGTATCAAATATTAAGAAGTTTCCGCCATCTTCAGCTGGAGTGCTTTCAACACCAACAACGCCATCCCAGTCTTTATTAAAGTCGGTAACCTTAATATTTCCAGGATTGTTGTTTCTGTCGCTTCTATTTACACCTGGGTTAGCAGAGCGTGTATCAAAAGACGGAAGACCTTTTATTTCTCCAACTTGTTCACCAAAATTATAAGAACCAATAGATTTTACATCACCGGTAAATTTATTTACAAGTTTTGTTTCTCCTGTTTTTTCATCAGTAAAAGTATCCCAAGTAGTTCCTTGTGCTGTTTTTAGATATTGACCGCTGTTAATAATGGCTTCACCAAGTGTTTTTGAATTAATTATCTTTTGTGTTGTTGAAATGTCAGCACCATTTTGTGCGGCAGTAATCGCAAGATTATTAATATCTAATTTAGTTTGTTTCTCATCGGCAATTTCATTTGTTCTTTCGTTGATGACTATTCTTAATTGATCTGCTTTTACTTTTTCTTCTCTTGTTAAATCATCATAGACGGAATTAATCTGATTTTGTAGATTATCATTATAAGTTGTTATATCTTGATATTGAGCATTTACAGCGTCATTAGCGATATTACGAGCCATATCTACATTACCTTGATAGGCTTGAGCGACTGCGGATATTCCAGCTAATTCGGTGGCTTTTTGACGTTGAATGCGGTCAGCAGTTCCACCGATAATACGAGATGATATAGGGAGGTTAAGATTTTGTTCTGCTATGTTATTATAATCAGCTTCTATCTTTGAAGCTATGGCAAGAGCCTCCTGTGCTTTCTGGGTGTATTCAGGAGCGTTGTATTTACTCATCGTTGCTTCTAGGATGTCAGATTGAGCTGTCTTTTGTTCTCCTCTAACTTTTTCTTGTTCTTGTTGTAAAGCGGTGGCTTTTGGTTGTGATGGAAGTGGAGTGTTTAAATATTCTAATTGCGACATTAAGCCTTCGTTTCCTGTTTTAATACCAGCCATACCTAAATCTACGGGAGTTTGTTCTACTGGTTTAATAGTAGGCGTTGAGCCTGTTAATTGTTCACTACCTAAAACTTTTGGAACACTTGGTAGTTTATAGATGTCTTGACCTTGTCTAAAGAGCTGACTTTCATTTAAGCCCTGTAAGCCACTTGGTTCTGATATTTTAGTAGCTCCCTGTGGGACTACTGGCATACTTACTTCTTTGCCACCAGCCTTAGCATAACCCTGTAATTCGGTAGGGTTTACTATCTTTTGACCAGTAGTAGTAAAGTAGCTACCATTTTGTTTGTAAAAATCTGTTGCCATATTGTTTTATATTTATTCTTTTATATTATTAACCAAAACACTCATAAGTAATAGTAGTGGCAACAGAATTATTAGGACTAGCTATTGTAAATCCATCATCACTTAAAGCGGATACCGTACATCGAGTAGCCGTATTTGTTCCATCCCACATATATATTAAAAAATCTACGCCACTTCCACTTAAAGCACCTGATACATAGTTATATTTATGTGTAGTTCCGTCATAACTACCGACTGACATAGTGCCTAATGATGTGGCATTGTTATAAGTTGCTGTTGCCTTAATTAATTTAGGTCTAAAACCAATACCAGTTATTACAGTCGAGTTTCCACTAGAAGGAACTGCTACTTGTCCATTTTTGAATTGACCACCGCCTGTTTGAACCCAAGTGCCTGACATATATACCCATAGAATACCGCCTGTTTGAAAATAGAACTGTTCTTGAAAACTTGAAGGAGTATGAGTAGGTGCGTTAGTATTTTGGGTAGTAAGTTTCTGTAACTTAATTAAGGGCGTAGTATCTATAACTTGTTGAATTAAATCTTCACTTACTGTTGTTTCATTAGTTTCCATAGACTTTGATATTAGTTATATTTAAAGGCATAGGATTAGTTTGACCATAGACTACAATTTCAATAAAGAGTTTGTTAGTTTCTAGTCCTGAAGAAGCAAACCAATATTCTTTCTTTAAGTCGTTATAATTGACTGTGATTGAGTCGCATTTCTTTAATCTCATTATTTTGATTTCAGAACTGTTGTCGATAGTATCACTAAGAGCTGGGCTAATAGTCCAATCTTCTGTGGTAGTTCCTTTGTCCACGATGTTGGTAACAAAAGACCTTTCGTCAAAAGTAGCATCATCAGCTTGATGAATAATTATTTCGTCTCCTATTTCATTGTTTAAGTATGTTGTGCCATTTACTACTAATGTCGTAGTTGAAGCGGATGATACAGCTTGACATCTTGAAATTAAACCCCTATTACCATCCCCAATACTTACTTGAACAACTCTTGACTGAGCTACGGTATCATCGTTATATTGTTTTAAATATCTTTCTAAATTAAGTCCAATACCTGAAATCTTTTTAGACTCTGGTAAGTTTATAAACATTAATAATGATTTATTAGAATACTGAACATCAGCACCACTATATATATGATCAACAAAACTATCACCACCAATTAAAATCTGTTGATAGTCTGTAAATCTGGTAATTAAAAATAGTGAATAAGGTGTACCATTATTACGAGTTATTTTTTTACATTTAATAACAGTCCAACCTCTTACGGTGTTATTTAAATCAATAGCATAAACACCACTTCTTAAAAAGTTGTATTGATTACCAGATGAAACAGCACAGTATAAAAACCCTCTATATAGGGTAAGAGAATTATACATCGCTGGATTAATAGAATGTTGGTCTAAAATTTGGTTAGAGTTTAAATCGGAAAGTTTTTGTATTTGAAATCCGTCGGTATAATAACAAACACCATTTAAAATGTATACCCATCCTGATTTATATTTCAAAATAGCCTTAACAGGAGAGTCTATTTCTAAAAGATTGTTAAACCCGTCAGAGTAGCCATCCCAAAGACACAAGACACCTTTTCCGTTAAATTCAGCGCTAATTAAAACTATTGATACATTAATATCAAAAGCTAGTAATTGATGTTTAGCTGGTAGTGTTTTATAGGTGGCGTCAACTGTATCTTCAGCTGCTGAAACCATACCTAAATAATTTCCATTACCGAATAAATATTGAGTTCCGTATTGTTTAATCTGTTTATTCCAACCTCCAATAGCTGGTTGCCAAGAAGTTGCGGCAGTTGTTATGTCTAAACTATCATCTTCCCAGGCGATATATTCATCGTGGGCTGTATTTGTGTTAGCTCCGTTAGCTGAAAAGTTTAAAGTATCATTAGTGTTAGTTGTAGTGCTAATAGAAGTTATTGTATATTCGATTCCTGTTGTTAAATTAGTAACTTTATCATTAGCGGCAAATCCTTCAGTTCCAAAGTTTCTTGTAGTATCAATTAAGGTGGTAGTTGAGCCACCAGTAACAGCACCCCTAACACCTCTACCGATATAGTTTTGAGCTGTATATAAAATATTACCCAAAGAAGTTTCAACCATACAAGGGTAGCTGACTGCTGTTTGACCATTAGAGTGAATTTCTGCGTTAGCTATGCCTGAGATAGATACTTTAGAAAAGAACTTACCAGCAGCACTTAAAAATAGCGAATACCTATCTTTATCATAAACAGAACCTAAACTTAAAATAGACATCACTGTGCCTAAATTTGAATAGCCTGAAGTTGAAGTATTAACTAAAGCAGCATTTGAAAACCCCTCACCCATTACTGACTTTCCGTTGTCTATCTCTGGGTAAAAGCCTTCATTAAAGAGAATTCCAGCCTCTCCTGAACCACTAAATTTTTCTATACTTATAATTGGTTGTCCTACCATATTTTTTATAATTACATTCCTGTAACATTTATCTTTTTACCTTTAAAATATTCGTCTTTTTTTAAATTTGACCAGATACTATACATAGCTGGATTTTCTATTGTTTCTATATCCCAACCACCCCATATAGCGGCATTAATTTCTTCATTATTAGGAAGTCTTTTAAATCTTCTTGCCATATAAAGAGCTGTCTTCATTTCATTAGCTAGATTTCTTTTAGCAATTCTATAATATCTTTGATAACATTTTGATTTATCGTAGTCTTTAGCACCTATCTGAAAACCGTTATAAGCCATTGTAAAATAAGGTGCTGGGTCTACTGCTCCAAAATAACCGTTATGGTAATTTAGTGTATTAAAATTATTATCATCTAAAAACTTTAATCCAAAATGTAAATGAGAACCCGTAGTATATTTCCCAGTATTATCACAGTATCCTATTAAATCGCCAGCATTAACTATATCTCCTATTTTACAACTAACTTTTTCTAAATGATAATATATTGTTTTAAAATGATTTTCTTTATCTATTAATGTAACAGAAATTCCCCCATCTCCGTCAGTCCCTGCCCAAGAAACTTCGCCATTATGAGAAGCATAACATTCTGTTCCTATTTTAGCTGAAAAATCTACTCCATTATGTCCAAGCATCCCTAACTTCTTATAAAAGTCAACAAAGTTCATCCCAAATGGTTGATTTACTTTTATCTGCTCTAATGGTAATCTTAAATTCATAACTTTGTGTTTATAAATAAATCAAAACCGTTTACTATTAAATAACCTATTCCTATAAATATCCATATAGCTGTTATTATAAATAAAGCCATTACTACGAAAGCAAGTATATACATTAACAAATTACTTATAAAATCTTCCATATTATTGTTTATATTCTTTTCTATCTAACCACTCTGATGATTTTCCCGGATTCCATTGTTTAGTTGGGGTAAGCCAGCCGACAACTCTACTGTAAATAGTTGTTGGTTGTCTTAATGATTCGTCTACCATATAATTCTTAAATTAGTTATCGCTAAATAAAATATAGTTGCCACTATTATTATCATTATCTTTATCATATTTAAACTAGCTTGCCACGCATCCGCTAATGCTGTTTCCTTTATAGCTATTCCTGATAATATTGCGGCGTAGAATAGACTAACAGCAATTATTAAAGCCATTAGTAAAGTTTTAATGTAATAACAAATCTTACAATTAAACCTACTGTAGCAACACCGATTACGCTAAATAGCCATAGCCAAGCCTTTTCTGTCCAACTTTTTGCGTATCTTCCATCCATTTTATCAATTAAAGAATCTAATTTATCTGTAATCTTTTCTAAGCCCTCAGTCAAAGCAGTATGCTCTCGTGTGTTTGTTTCAAACATAGCTTGATAGTTAATTTCTAATTTTTGAATTTGTAAATCTCTCGCAGTTGAAGCTGCGGTTGCTTTTACTACATTTGCGGCTATGTCAGCGGCTAATTGTTTTGAAGACTGTTCCATATTATTTTCCTAAATATGGTATATCTTTTCCAGCATCTCCCTTATTAGAAAAGTAGAAAGTGAAAGCTCCCACCGCTAAAACCATAAAGTCTTGGCTTTCTAGTATTCCTAAAAAGAAACCAGAACAAGCTGTAATTGTTAAAATTATAAATACTAATTTACTTGCTGATTTTAATAAATTGTTCATATGTTTATTATTTATTTTAAAGTTTTATTTGATATATTTCTATTTATAATAATTGAAAAAATTTTCCGCTTGCTATATCTATATTTAATGATTGAATTTCCTCTTGTGATAGCACTCTACTAAAAATAGCGACATCATCATATATACAAGATGAGTGGTCAAAGCTCCCCGCATTAAAAACTGAGGCACCAATAGCAAATCTTGGAGTATTAGTTGCTGTAGCATTATCATTTTGAGTGGTTGTCCCAACTAATTCTCCATTTACATAAAGTTTATTTACTTGACCAGTAGTTGAAGTAAAAGCAAAGTAATAATATTCTGTTGTAGAAGGTGTTCCAGAAAAAGTATAAGTTATTCCTCGATAAGACATTGTATAAACTCCAGCAGTATTACCATAGCCTGGTCTATAAAAATAACGAGAACCACTAGACGGGTCTAAAGCAAAGAAAATTGTTGACATTCCAGTTCCAGAGGCAGGTAGAGAATTAAATTTCATTCTCCAAACAACAGTAATGTTATTATTACCATTAGTGTTAAAGCCTAAAACATCAGTCCTGTATAAGTATTTAGTTGTATTAGAAGAACCCTGGTCTGCTCCGTTACCAAATAAAGCAGCGTTAAATGGTGTGGTTCCGGCATTTGTTAATGTATAAGAACTCTTTGAATCATTTACATTTTCTAAACGATAATAAGCAACTAAATTAGCATCTGAAAAAAGTGATGAATTATATAATTCTGTTTCCATATGATTAAGATTCTTGTGCCACTGCCACGCAATTTATAAAATCGCATAACTGCTCTTTATTATTATTATTAAATCCGTATTCTGAGTGAAATTTATAATGACATTCTCTACAAAATGTTATTCCATTATCTATGTTAAATCTTAATTCTTCATTGTCTGAAAAGTTTTGTATATGATGAGCATTCATCTCGCCGCCCTTTACAAAACATTTTTGACAAGTAAAGTTATCTCTCTCATAAACTAATTCTCTCCAAATCTTGTAGTCCCTATTTCGTCTTAGTCTTTCAGCCTCTGTTGATAGTCCTAAATTATCATCCGTTTTACATTTCCTTGAACAATAAAAAGCAGTTTCTTTTCTATAATTTTTAACTGTAAATTTTTTACCACAGAACTTACAGCTTTTATCAATACAACTATATCTTGGATTATCTTTTCCAGATTTTCCTTTTAATCCTTTATTCCAAGCAATTACTTTTTTTATTCTTTTATATATTCCTTTTGGCATAAATTGCTAAGCCTCCTGTGCCGTTGCCACGAGATCCCACTTTGTATCAGTTGCGTTATAAATAAATCCCATATAAAGTGTCTTGCTTAATACGGTTGTAGTTGGTAAAGCATTTCCCATAGCTCTAAATTGAGTATCGTATGTTAAAGCTCTAGCTGTTCCATCATCTTTAATTCTAACAATAAGTTTTTGCCCACCTAAGGGAGTTCCACCTGGATTATTAAGCTTTAAAGCACCAGCTTGTGCTGTTATTTCAAATTGGTCGCAAGTAGCAACACTTAAAGAAGTTCCTGTGTCTGTTGTATAAGAAGCGGCGGTTACTAAGCGTGGATTAATTCTCTTATTAGTAAGAGTTGAAGTTCCTGTATCCACATAAGCAGTAGTAGCCAATTTAGTAGAGTTATCATTAGCTGATTGAGTAGTGGCTATTGTTCCTGTTGGCAGAGTAGGCGTTCCTGTAAAAGTAGGTGAGGCGATGTCTGCTTTACTGGTAGCTAAACCTGAATACTGAGAGTTAGTAGCATTATCTCCCGTATTAGTTCCTGAAGTATTTCCAATAACTACTAATTGAGCATCAGTTACATAGTTATCGTCAGCACCCATACTTGCTTGTTTTCCATTTAATTGAGTTTGAATAGCTGAAGTTACTCCATCAATATAGTTAAGTTCAGTAA
>Ga0210043_1001988_pt1 | contig 14737 bp, 12 predicted proteins | sample CryGeymet201501t_FD_183990 | JGI IMG/M metagenome (GOLD analysis project Ga0210043, IMG submission 183990) | Groundwater microbial communities from Crystal Geyser aquifers in Utah, USA - Crystal Geyser metaG 2015-01t (SPAdes) (version 2) | ecosystem: Environmental > Aquatic > Deep subsurface >... | reverse complement strand
CTAATCCTTTTGGTGGTGGTCAAGACTTTGGTGATGCCTTTGATATATTTGAGCAGTTTTTTGGTGGAGCATACTCTCAAGGTCCAAGAAGACCTCGTTATTCAATGAGAATTAGCTTTATGGAAGCTGCCAAGGGTGTAGAAAAAGAAGTTGAGATTGAAGGTAAAAAGCATAAGATAAAGGTTCCTGCGGGTGCTAATGATGGTACTAGGATGAGATTTAGTGATTTTGATGTCTCTTTTGATGTTGCTCCACATAAAGAATTTAAGCGAGATGGTTATGATGTCTTTATCGATAAGCACATTAGTTATATGGCAGCTGCTCTTGGTGATCAGGTAGAAGTAAAAACTCTTAATGAGCCACTTAAGATGAAGGTCAGAGCAGGAACCCAGTCACACACCTTAGTTAGACTACGAGGAGAAGGGATTAAGCATATCAGAAGTAATGCTCATGGGGACTTATATGTTAGATTGATTGTCGAAGTTCCAGAGAAGTTGTCAAATAAGCAAAAAACTCTACTTAAGAAGCTCCAGGAGTTGGAATAATATGTTGGTTTTTTGTATCTAGAATAAATATATATTCCCATTAATTCTCTTGTTTTTTTTGATTGTCGGTGATTCTAAAACAAACATAGCTCTTTTATCTTGCTAAATGTTGCTAGATATTGCCTAATAATTTGCTTAAAATATACCCCTATAACACTGTCTTTAAATTACTCTCCAAGTCTGGTATAATATAATATGATATAAGAGTTTGACAAAGGGCGATGGTAATCGACCCTTTTTTAATAAAATAAATAAATATAACAACATATGGCAACACCACAAGTCGCAAGAACCGAATTTTCAGCAGCTATTGCTCAAATTGCAAATGAAAGAAATATCTCAATCGAGTCTATTCATGAAGCTATTAAACAAGCTTTAGTTTCTGCATACAAAAAACAAATTGGTGATCTAGAAGAAGGCTTTCACTATTACTCCACTCTTAACGAGACAAGTGGAGAAAGTCAAATCTTCAAAGCTCCAGTCACAAAAATAGATGAAGAGACAGAAGAAGTTTTAGAATGGGATGAAAAAAAATCAGAGGAAGTTACTCCTGCTGGATTTGGAAGAATTGCTGCCCAAACTGCTAAGCAAGTTATCTTACAAAAGATCAGAGAATCAGAAAAAGATCAAATTTTAAGTGATTACCAAGATAAGATTGGTGACTTAATTATGGGTCAAGTACTTCGTATGGATGGCCGTATGGTTGTCTTAGATATTGGTCGTGGTCAAGGCTACATGCCTCCAGAAGAACAGATGAGAGGTGAATTCTATAAGATGAACATGAGGATTGCTGTCTTAATCAGTGATATCAGAGAAACTCACAAAGGGCGAAGAATTATTGTTTCTCGAGCAGATAAAGAACTAGTCTCTAAACTTTTCGATAGAGAAGTTCCAGAAGTTTCTTCAGGAGCAGTTGAAATCGTTGCCATTGCTCGTGAAGCTGGAGTGAGAACAAAATTAGCTGTCAGAGCTGCACAAGAAGGGGTTGACCCAGTTGGCTCATGTGTTGGCCAAAGAGGGGTCCGTGTTCAAGAGGTTATCAATGAGTTAAATAACGAGAAGATTGACATTATTCCTTACTCTGATGACACCAGACTATATATGCAAGCTGCTTTAGCTCCAGCTGAAGGTTTGAGAATTGAGATAAATGAGGATAAAAAAGAAGTGACTGTAACTTCACCTGATGATCAGCTATCATTAGCTATTGGTAAAGGTGGGCAAAATGTCCGTATTGCTTCTAAGCTGACTGGTTATAAGATTACCGTTAAGTCTGCTGAAGGAAAAGTTGAATCAAAAGTGACTGGTGAAGAGGAGTATGAAATTGATACTTTTGAAGGTTTAGAAGCAGAAACCAGGGAAAAGTTAGTTCAATTTAAACTTACTACTCTTGGTGACTTATCTAGATTTAAAGCAAAATGGCAAGCATTTGAAGATATTAGTGATGAGCAAAAAGCCTGCCTTAATGAAAAAGTTGAAGTTTTTGAAGCAGAGTTTGCAAAGAGACAAGCTGAGTTCCCAAGATTGGATCAGCAAGCTTAAGTTGAATATATAGACAAAGGAGTTAAAAAAATATGGCACTACAAAAGAGACCACCAGTTATCACTATCATGGGACATGTTGACCATGGTAAAACTTCTCTGCTTGATTACATTAGAAAAGCTAATGTTCAAGCTAAAGAATCCGGTGGAATTACTCAACACATTGGTGCCTACCAAATTCAATACAAGGGCAAACCACTCACTTTTATTGATACTCCTGGTCATGCTGCTTTTTCTAAAATGAGAGAAAGAGGTGCAAATATTACCGATATTATTATCTTAGTTGTCGCTCTAAATGATGGGGTTAAACCACAAACAATTGAGTCAATTAGACATATTAAAAAGTCTAATGCACAAGTGATCGTGGCGATCAATAAATCAGACCTCAAAGGCTTTTTTCCAGACATGGTTAAAGGCCAATTAGCTGAGCATGGCATTACTGTCACTGATTTTGGTGGTGACACTGATGCGATTGAGGTTTCAGCTACTACTGGAATGGGTGTCGATAAACTGCTTGAGACATTAACTGTCATGGCAGATCTAGCTGAATATACAGCAGACCCTGAAGCTCCACTTAAAGCAGTTGTCATTGAGTCAACCAGAGACAAGCACAGAGGCTCATTAGCTAGTGTGATTGTGCAACAAGGTACTCTTAAAGTAAAACAGGATATATTTAGTGATGAAGGTGAAGGAAGAGTTAAAGCTTTAGTTGATGAAAATGGTAAACAACTTAAAGAAGTTGGTCCAGGTTGCCCTGCAGAAATTGTTGGGCTTAATGATGTGCCATCAGTTGGCTCTATCATCAAAGCTGTTGGTGCAGAATACGATGAGGAAGAAGAATTGGTTGTTGAAGATCATCTTGAAGAGGATCCTTTTGCAGAGATTAATTTTGAAGCAGCTTTTGGTGGTAAAGATAAACTTAACCTAATTGTCAAGGCAGACGTTGAAGGTACTCTAGAAGTGATTGAACAGAACTTAGATCCTGATAGTGTCAGAATTATTTCCAAAGGAGTTGGTCAAGTGACTGAGTCAGATATTGAGATGGCAGCAACCAGTAACGCCAAGATCATTGCATTCAAGATTAAAATCCCAAATAAACTTATTCAAATGGCTAAAGAAGCCGGAGTAAAACTTAAGTCTTATGACATCATCTATAAATTAATTGAGGATATGCAAAAACAAATCCTTAAATTAATTGAACCAACCATTGGCGAAGTTGTCACTGGTGAAGCAGAAATTATGCAAATCTTTGATATGAAGGGGATGAATATTGCCGGCTGTAAGGTTAAAACTGGAGAATTAAAAAAGACTGACATGTTCCACCTCAAGAGAAATGATGAAATCATTTCAAATCCTCAAGTTGGCTCGATGATGCATGGTAAAGAAGAGATTAACTCAGTTAAAAATAAGAGTGAGTTTGCTTTAACATTTAAGAATAAGAAACAAGACTTCCAAGTTGGAGATATCCTTGTGGCTTATTATGAAGAGGATTAAAAATTAGGTTTTAAGACTCTCTTAACTAACAGTTCTCTGTTTAAACCAATTTGCTATATCTTTAATACTAAGATGACTTGTTGTGACTGCTATCATCAGAGAAACAATTTCTTTTGTATTTATATCAATTTTGATATCATTCTTTCGTAAAAAGAGAGCCGTAGAAAAGAAGGCTGTTCTTTTATTCCCGTCAATAAAAGGATGATTATTTGCTAATGATTGTAATAAAGCCCCTCCCATTTTATAAATAGAAGGATAGAGATAATTACCACTAAAAGAAGCCCTTGATCTTTCAACTGCAGAGTGCAGCAGCTCAATGTCTCTGAGTCCTGATGAGCCTCCTCCAATTTCAATCATTTTTTCATGTATTATGATGACCTCTTCGATAGTTAAAAAATTGATATCTCCCATTATATTTTGGCAAGTTCTTTAATCGTCTCTGTATATTTTTCTTCAATCTCATTTATCCATGATAATAGTTCTGGACTAACTTTCATTTTTTCTCCATGTTCTTTAGAAGTAATAATTAGGCTTTTACTTTTTGGTTCTTGGTGGACAAAGACTTCATCTCCAGCTTTATAGCCAGTTTTATCAATAAATGATTTAGGAATAGTTAAAGCTAATGAATTTCCAACTTGAATAACTTTTTGGATCATATCTGTATAATTAATTATTAATTATAACAATGTTATAACAAGAAAAGATTGCTGTCAACTTATTATTAGAGGATAAGCTAATAATCTTACACATGTAGATTTTATAAAAAAATGTTGAGGTAGGTTAAACAAAGTCCACTTTTAACTCTTTACCCATCGCCTTAGCTAATCTCATTAGAGTATTTAGAGTAGCGTTTCTTTGACCACTTTCTACTTTTGCAACAATACTCCTGTTTATTTCAGCTTTATCGGCAACTTGTTGCTGGGTTAATTTAAGTTCTTTTCTAATTTTTTTTAGCTGTTGAACAACCTTATAACACTTTACTGTTTCTTCGTAATTGATTCTTTTTTCAGCAGCTTTTAATCCTTCTTTAGTGAATTGTTTACTCCATTCTTCAAGTGGTATTAATGGTAGGATGTTTTTATTCTTTTTCATATTGTAATAATCTTTTGTATACTTTTTTAAGTTCTTTGAGTGGTGTTTTGTTTGTTTTCTTTTTAAACAGAGAAACTATGATGATAATATCTCCTTTGATATATGCATAAATAGCTCGCCAATGATCTTTATGTCTTATCCTTATTTCAAATAGATCTTTTGTTATTTTTTTACCATAAGGTAGTTCTAGTTTTCCTTGATCTGATAACATCTTAAAAAGACGTTGCAATTCTTCTCTTGTATTATAAGGAATTTTATTTAACTCTTTTTCTACCTTTGGATGTAAGAATATCTTCTTTTTCATAATTGTGACATATAAGTCACGAATGTCAATGTCTGAGAGGAGAATAGCAGGAGATTCTTACATAAAGCTTAGAGATTTACTAAATGATCGGAGTCAAAATAGTCCACTCCCGTTAAAGTCTGGTTGAGGAATGGGGAAAGATTCTCTAGTGAAGACTGGTGCCACTATCCAAATAATTGCATCGATCGCCACTATTAACCCAGTTGGCATACTGAAAGTTGTCAGTATTTCAGCAAGGAGATCTTTGAAAATGCTATTGTAAAGACTCCTTACGCAAAAGGCCACAATTGGCATTGAATCACGATCAAAGCGATCCTATAAGATATAGCCTGATGGCTTATGATGGCAAAATTATGTGATACAATAATTGATAATACTTATTTAAATAATTTAATTATGCCAAGGAGAAACAAAGAATTTGATAGTTTGTATGGTCGTGATGATGAATACTATGAACAGATAGAAAAGAGCAATCTAAGTGACTATGAGCTATCTAGAATTCCTGAAGAAGAGAGAGCAAAATATTTAAATGCTTTGGAAATAACAAATCCAATTAGAGATCAAGAAGTATTTGATTTACAAGCAGAATTTTCATATTGGTTTATTGATGAGCTCTGTGTATTAAGTGATTCTTTATTTTATACCCTACAAAGAAAGTGTGAAGAATGGCAAAGAGATTCACAAAATAGATTATTAGGTCAAGCTGTTAGGGAAATTTATGATTTATTAAATAAATTAGGTTTAATTGATTTTCAATTTACTAATAATCCTTCAGAGATGTATAAGGAAGTCACAAGGAATTATAATACACATGGCATTGGGGGGAGTGTTTATCAGGCTATGGAAACAGCAAATGGTGTGTTGGGTCAACATAGGAGCTTAAAAAGGTCAAAAGAGCTTTTAAATAGTAGCCCTTCATTTAGGCAAATAGTTGGAGTTTTGTTTTTTTCAGGTCAAATGAAAGAGAATTCTGATAGAAAGAGAAAAGAAGCAATTAATTCAGTTTCTCATCTTGTTAAGAGGTATAAACTCTTTCATAGAGAAATAAAAAATGCTGATGGAATGAAATTAAAAGATGGCTCAACTCTTTCTTTGAAAAGTGCTATAGAAAGATTTAGTGAATTTACCCCACCTTTTGACATTTAGTTAAGTATCATACCAGATGTGTTATAATACATACCTAATATTAAGTGAGCCTACTTTATTCACTGGTTAGTTGTTTAACTAGTGTCTCAAAGGCAAAGAAAGATATATATGGCAATTACTAAAGCCCAAAAACAACAAATTATTAACGACTTTCAACTTTTTGAAGGTGACACTGGTTCTCCAGAAGTACAGATTGCTATTTTAACAGCATCTGTTCAAGAGTTAACTGGTCACCTTAAAGAACACAAGAAAGACAATCACTCAAGAAGAGGTCTACTTAAACAAGTAGCTAAGAGAAGAAGATTACTTAACTTCTTACAAAAGAAGAGTGAAGAGAGATACTTAAAACTAATTGAAAGATTAGAATTAACTAAATAAGAATATTAAAAAGCCCCGCCCAGTGCGGGGCTTTTTGGAAGAAGACTAGTCAGTAGTTTTCTAGGCTAGAATTTGGTAAAATAATCTATAGATCTATAATTAAGATTTAATCGATATGATTCAAGAACAAGTAACATTGACTAATTACCATAAACAGAATAATCAGTTGCATATAGGTAGGGGTAAGAGTAAAGAAAAAAGAGGATTAAATGAATCTGGTTTAGCTAATTCATTTGATTCTGCTATGCAGCAGGTTAAAGAAAAAGAAGAAGCTCTTAGAAGAGCCCAGGAAGATAGAGAAGATCTTAATGATATTCCCAAATTAAGTCAGAATAGTAGTATTAATCTTAAAGATCTTCCATTATCACATAGTGATGAAGATCTTAAGTATTTTGATGATGAAGTTATAAAAAAACAAGCTGAACTTGATATTGCTCAGGAAAGATTGAGACATTTTGAAGCAATTAAACATCTTAAAGAAATGCTTCTTCATCAAGAAAGTTATCTTAAACAAAATCAAAATGAGTTACAGAAGGCTGTTAATAAGAGAGATAGGGTGGAAGAGTTAGATGATGAAGATCTTTTAGATTTAGCTGAAAAAAAAGTCAAGTTAGCTCAAGAAGATGTCAAAGAAATGAAACTACAAATTGAAGGAATTAGATTAATTCTACCGATCTTTGAATCAGGCATGCTCGATAAGGAATCATGGGAAAGGATTGGTGATGTAATTAGAACTAAACCAGAAATCTTGAGTACTGGTGTAGATGATATTTTAATCAGATTTAGAGAAAGGTCTCTAATATCACAAAAAAGAGATATCAAAGAATTATTCTCTTTGCGCGCTGAAAGGGCAAAGGGGAATCTAGATGCTAAAGAAAAGCAAGAACTTAATTTTGAAATTAGAACAATTGAAATATCCTTAAGTAAATATGGTGTGGATGTAAGAGATGAGGATACACTTAAAGCTGTTATTGCTGAAACTAAGCCAGATGATAATCAAAATGATAATATCGATCTACCTGAAAGTGTAGATCCAGATATAGAAGCGACTGAAGAAGACAACAGTAAATTAACCACAGAACTAGTTCAAGAAACCATAAATCCAATAGATACTGAGGGAGATGACGAGGCTGAATCAGTCGAAACAGAAGATGAAAAATTTTTCAGAGAATTTAGAGAAAATGTTAACAAATTGATTTCAGACTCTACTGAGTTACTAGATAAAATTAAGCAAAGTTATACAGTTGAGTTATGTGACGAATTTGATGACTTAGTTGAATTATATGATAAGCTTGAAAAAGATCTGGATAAAAGACAAAATCTGCCAGAATTTGACGAATTTGATAGACTACTTGTAGAAGCAGATGAGTTACTTGATGAGATTGATAAGTTAGTGCCTGAAGATGAAGGTGATGACGATAGTGAACAAGAAGATGGAATTATAGATGAAGATGAGCCTGAAGATGACACTCCAACTGAAGAAGCTGATAACAATGAAAGTGATATCCCAGCTTCTCCTGAGGTTAGCCCACCTGAGAGTCCTCTAAACAGAATATTTGGTAAAGTTAGAAGAGTGTTTACTGGTGACTTTTGGAGTCAAGCAGGCGGATGGATCAGTAATAAGACAAGAGGTCTTAGAAACGCATTTAATGAGGATTCATTGTTAGTAAATAGAAACAATGCTGATGCTGAAAATACACAATCTGATCCACCAGAAGAGGAGGAAGTATCCATGTATGATCAAATAGATAATTTATTAACAGAACTTGATAAAGCTTTTGAGGATGGAACAGACGATAGTAAAATTCAGGATTTAATAAATCAAATCCAAAAAATGATTGACCAAAATCAAGCTGATTTAGGCAATGACGTAGCTGAGAAGTTACAAAAGAGATTAGATGAGTTGAGTGGGAAGGAAGACGAAGAGGATCATTCTGAGGTTGATGGAGGTAGTTTGCCAAAAAAAATTGATGATCAGTATTTAGATTTTGAACTATAAACATGGCAACAAGTCCAGAAAGACTACTATCAGTATTTGAATCAGGAAAAAGAAGCTTTGTTAGTGCCTTGAGTGACTCTACTGAAGAATCAGTACTTAAGAGTGAAGCTAAGATTTTATTGGCTAATTATTTAAGGGGAAATAAGATACTGCCAGATGAAGCCCGAGGGGCAGGGTTCATGGCGAGAGTGTTAGCCTGGGTTGATGAAAAGTTACAAGAGAATTTACTTAAAGACTTGGGGCGTGATTTCGATGATGGTATTAAAGATGACCCCACAGTTGAAACAGGAAGTGCCCGAGAAAGTAGAAGGAGAAGAAGAGAGAGAAGGAAGAAGGAGGAAGAGAAAGCTGTAGATGCCCCAAAGCCTGGGGAACCTAAGAAAGAGGAAGATATAGCGAAAGAGCTTGAAGAAGTAGATTTAACAGATATAGAGACTTTTTTTAACGGTATTCCAGAAGAATTTCATGGTCATCTTAAGATTGTATATACCTATTTTAATTCACTAAAAAATTTAAGAGAATATGAAAGTAATCCAAAGTTTGAGAGATTAGCGGATGTAATGCGAGGTAAGATAGCTGATTTATTAAATCAGTTAATTGCATTTATTTCTAATCAGGATGAAATATTAGCTAATTTAATGGATGCTGGAATAGATTCTAATTTAGCGGTTGATATCATTAAAAATTTAGAAAATTTATCATTAAAATTGTCTAAGCCAATAACTGAAAGAGAAGAGATTAAAGTTGGTGAAGGAGATTTTGAATTTAAAGAACCGGGAAGAGATGATGTTGCTGCATATAAACAAGAATGGAAAAGGCTTTGGGACTTAGATAAAGATCCTTCAAAGAAAGATTTTATTGTATTAGTTAATCAGACTTTTGTTGTAATGGAGGGTAAGATTGATCAACATACAGAACAGATCGATTTTACCAAAGATCCAGAATCAATTGTATTTAGAGCACTAAAAGCCTTATTTAATGACCTAGGTTATAGCTTTAGCGAAGATAATGGCTTTAAAGGGGAAGATTCTATGCTCTCATACCTATATTCGTATTTACATAATAGGTTAGCACTTGCTGACCATGCTCATGTTCACGGAGTTTCTGCAAGTATGTATGTAGATTTTATGGGTACTTTTGAAAAAACTTTTCCTAAAATGGGCAGATATGTTACAGATTTTTTTGTAGGTACGTCATATGATCCTGAAAAAAGAAAAGAGGAAGCATATGAACACTATCGGGTTGTTAGGGCATTAGACGTATTAATCACTGGATACTATGATGAGACTGTTTATAATTATCGACAGAAATTCAATAAAGCAACAGATAGAAGAGATTTAGCAGAACCAGATGGCACTCCAATTATGGAGACTAAACAAACAATATATGTTGCAAGAGATAAAGATGGGACATTTATTGCTCAAGGACCAAAGAGGAGTGATTTAGAAAAGAAATATCCAGCAGCAAATATTGAGGATAAATATGGCGGAATTTTTGTAGTTTTAGATAAGGATGGGAATAAAGTTGATGAAGGTACAGATATAAAAAGACTAAAAGAAAGGTATTCCAGTTCAGAATATAGAATAAAAACCGTTTTAGAAGATTTATCAGACAGTGATGCTGTAGAACCTGGGTTTTATTCTTTTGGAAGAGGAAAATGGATGGATAGCTCAAGTCGTTATAAAGATAAAATGCTGAAGAGACTTGTTAGAGATTTTGCATGTTTAAAGGGTGTGAAAAGAACTGTAGCTGAAGATGGAAGTATATTATACGAATATGGTGAGCCTGAAGATAGGAAGGTGATGACAGAGGATAAGCTGAAAGAGGTAGTGAGTATAACAGTTGGGTATCATGGTATGACTGCTACTAGAGCTCAAGTATTTACCTCTCGTTACTATGCAGTTGGTAAGTCTCCAAACGATGATGCAAACTTAGAAATGATGCAGAAGTGTTTCCCGATGGCTAAAGAATTAAATCTGACAAAAGAACGAGTTTTAGAAATTCCATATATTGTCCTAGGGGGAGATATATCAAATGAATGGTTGGCTGATTCAGCAATAAAAATTGGTTTAGTTAAATATATTCTGGATAGACCAAAGTTAAGGAAAGCAACGGGAATTAATTCTGAAGCAGATTTCATGGAGCCAATTAGTAGTTCATTTAATAAGGATGGTGCAAAGATGAGGGATATTAGAGGCTTAGCTGCAATTAGAGATTTAAAGGGACATGAAATATCAGAATATAAAACTAGTGATTTACCTAGATTTAGAAATATATTGATTTCCGTTTATATTTCAAGATTGAAGAGAGATCTTCTTAAATTCCAATTTTTACCTTATAAGGAGGATGGCTCTCAATCTGTAATGAGATTGTCAGATAAATATGATGTTTTATTAGAAACAGAGGATACGGTAGCAGAATATGCAAAAGGTCAACACGATCATGATGATTTTCTAGCTCCGTGGGTAGCTCCTCCAAGAACGTTTATGGCAGAATATGATGATGAAGAATCTCTTGATTTATCAGTTGAAGATAAATCAAAGCCTGGTTTAACTGCAGGAATTGGAAGACAAATACATGGTACTTTAATTAAAGAATACGAGGCAGCCTTCCCTGCATATGAAAAGGCAAATAGTCCCTTACCAAAGCTTACTGGTGAATTAAAACATGATGTTGAATTAATTGCTGATGATCTTATGGGCATAATGAAACAAACATCCCCATTGAAAAAAGATGCTAATATGATTGATTGGATTTTCTTTTATGAATTAGTTCAAATGAGAATTACTAGACTTATAATTGCACATACTGAAAAACATAAGGTTTTCCAAAAAAGAGTTAGAAATTATGATGAAATTATACTTCGAAGAAAAATTGCATCACAGACATTGATAGATGAGTTACACCATTATATCGAAGGATCAGGACAAGCTGGAGTAGGTGCAGATGAGATGATAACTATTACAGATATCAAAGGAATGAAAAGAAGAGTTACAATGAAAGAAGCTTTTTTATATTTAATCCCTGATGAAAATACTGAGCATAATAGAAAAGAAGTTGTGGGAGGTTTTTGGGATAATATTTCTGCTATATTTACTGCTGAAGGATATAACAAAAATTCTCAGATAGGTAGAGCTAGAGTTGGCATTTACGCTGGCGGTATCGAACAAAGAAGTAGATTACTTGATATTCAAGGATCACCATATGAAAATGCTCTATCGAGGTATGGACTCTTATCTTTCCTTGATCCAGATACGGCCCCATTGACAAATACAATTATGATGAATGATCATAGTAGTGCTGTTAAATCTGCAAAAGAAGCTCAAAAGTCTGAAGAATCACACTAGTCTTAATTTCAAAAAACAATCAAACAATATAAACTTGATTGTTTTTTATATATAAATTGGTTACTTTCCTTCTTTATTTGAGAGTTTTCTAAATTTATCCCTATCTGTAAAGATAGAAGTTTTTTGACGCTCAGCTCTATTTGTGTTGAAAGTTTCAGAACCTGTGAGGTCAGCTACAGATCTTCCACCAAGTCTAGCTCCTTGCATAGTTCTTTCACCAAGATCTCTTCTTGTTTCTCCATATTTACCAACTCTATACAATCCTCTCAATGCTCCACCCCCAGCTCCAATTCCAGCACCTAATAAAGAACTTCCAGTTTGAGTGACACTCTTACCACTTCCAAGATATGGGAGTTTATTAGTATCAGTCATACCAACCCCAGGAATAAGCTCTCCACCCTTCCAACCCTTAGATATAGAACTTGATAGTGCTTGACCAAATATCTCAAAGATCCCTGTTCCTTTTGGATTAAATGATTTCTTTGCTTGTGCTACTAAATCTTTGGCAATTAGCATAATTGCTAAGCCAATTAATGAACTAATGGCTCCAACACTTGATCTTCCCATCAAAAAAGGAGGTAAAAAGCCTCCTTCAAGGGCAGTATTTGTTGTCATTAATTTATGTAAGATAACTAAAAGTAAGAAGACTGGGAAAGCAACTAGGTTTGCCACTATTCCCATGACCCAGTCTTTGAAGACATCGCTTTTCCCAGGGAGAGCTCCTAGCATTAGTAATAATGGGGAGAGTACTATGCTGACAACGATTGCAATATAGGTTTTGAGTAGCTCAAAAAATAATGCAATCATGGCAAACAAGTAGGCAAAGGCTATGATTACTGAGAAGGCTAGACCAGATATCCATCCAAGTCCAGTTTGTGTGCCATCAAGTTGTGCCGAAATTAATTCCTGGACAGCTGTTTGGGGTATATCCCATCCTCCAACAAATAAATCTCCAGCAATTGTGACTAAGTTTTTATTTATTAACCCATCAACTCCTTCGACATTTACAAAAAGATTCATAAAGAGGAACATTATTACATACATCATGTCAATCATAAAGCCAGCAATAGCATAAGAGAAGGTAACTGTAATCAAGGCAATAATAATCTGAGGAATAGCTTGTTGAGCAGTGACAGCAGCCTGACTTCCAACTTTTTGTCTCATCATGATCATAAAACCAATGATTAGAGTAATAACAATAAAGAATAAATATGCGATGTTTCTAAATTGCTTCCATGCATAAAGTACTGGTTCTAAAGCTGCAAAACCTAATCCTCCAACTTGGGCATAAGCTGGTTGAGCTGGTCCAACTTTCAGGTTGTATAACAGATCAGCTACGTAGACTTCTCCACTTGCAGGAGGTTTGTCGTACATCATAGAAATAGCGTTTCCAAGTTCGGGAATTGCTCCATTTTCTGCTTTAAATATTTCAGTTCCCAAAACTGCAAGAGTATTTAGAGTAACAACGGAACTAGTTGTCTGAACACTTAGTTCTGATGAGTTTTGACTTTCTTGATCTCTAGCTGAAATCAACTCTTGGATTTCTGGTACTCTACTAAAAATTCCTCTCAAAACACCACTACCTTCTGGTAATGCTGCTTGAATAAACCCAACACTAGAAAAAAACAATCCAAATGTAAGAACAAATGATAGGAAGAATACCCTTAAATTCATAGTTGTATTGTAACCTAAATCACCATACCTGTTAAAGGCAGATTTATAAATATTTTATGGAGTAATACTTGCCTCAGGGATAACGAAAGACGAGACATCTACTCCAGTAAAATTAGATATTAGGTTCAAAAGAATAAATGCGGAAAGTGCTACGACCAATCCTGTTATGGCATAGGTAATAGTACCTTTGGCTTGTTCTGTGGATTTTGAGTTACCACCAGATGTTAGGTATCTAAATGAGGCAGCAACAAACATCACTAAAGCAAGCATGCCGATAATGGTAATAGCCACTCCAAGTACATTACTGATTAAACAGGCAAATCCTTGGATAGTAGCGACATCATTAGCTCCATCTACCCCAGAGCCAACTCCAGTACAATTTAATCCTGCCTGATCATTCCAAGCCTCCTGTGCATGAACGTTGGTAGTAAAAATCTGAAAGTGTGTGATAAAAGTTAGTAGAACGAGGGAAATCTTTTTGATTTTTTTAATCATAGCTAAGTTTAATTATAGCAAATCTAATACTTCATTAAGTGATTGGAATCCAATAAAGTTCAGTGATAGATGAAGAATAGCGTATGAAGAAGCAACGATTATTAAACCAATCACAGCTGCTGTAATTTTACCTCTTGCTGAATCAACCTTACCTTTATCTCCACCTGAAGTAATCCATTCTAAGCCACCCCAGATTAGTTGAGCAAATACAAGCAATGCAGAGATCATCATTACAAAACGTAATATTCTATTAATATATTCTCCTACATTAGTTGCAAATCCTTCTGGAATAATAATGTTTTGTATAAATACGCTACTATCTTCTTGAGAAACGCTATCATCTCCAGTATCTTCGTTTTCTGTACTTAAATATAGTGTGCCATCTTCTTCTTTGACTAATGCTAAAGACCCAGAATTACTTGATGAATTATCTCCACCTTTAGTTGTGGTAACAGTAGCTATTACACTTTCTTCATCTTTAATGTTTGGAGTAGGTGATGGTGCGGGGCTAGCTTCGGGGGACTCGTTTATGAATGTAAATAATGGTCTCTTACTAGCTTTTGGGCTAGGAGTAGGAGAGGCCTTAATAACCTTGATCCCATTCTTTTCTGGTTCTTGTTGAGCTATTAATGTTTCTCTATTGCTACCAGCTATTTTTTCTTCAGTTCTTTTGAAAATTAAATTAAAAACAATAATGGTTAGAATAATAATGGTGAGAACACCAA
>Ga0210043_1001986_pt1 | contig 14746 bp, 18 predicted proteins | sample CryGeymet201501t_FD_183990 | JGI IMG/M metagenome (GOLD analysis project Ga0210043, IMG submission 183990) | Groundwater microbial communities from Crystal Geyser aquifers in Utah, USA - Crystal Geyser metaG 2015-01t (SPAdes) (version 2) | ecosystem: Environmental > Aquatic > Deep subsurface >... | reverse complement strand
TGGAACACAACTCCTCGCTCTCGGGTAGCTTACTGGTGGTCTGGAAAGGTAGGAAATGACTTTTTCTCAGAGCAAATATACAAGAGCCTCAAAGAGAACTCAGAGATTCTGGTCAAGGATATTGTGGTCGGCCATACCATGAACTCCTACGTCAAGGCCGTGGCCTTTGCCTCGAAGGCAAAAGAACTACCCTTGCAGCAGAGGATTACAGGCGTAAGGGATATCCTCGCTGAGAACCTGAGGGGTGTCGGAGTCGCGGCTGATGTTACAGATTTAGCAGTGACCCTGGTACGGGACGTTGAAAATGAAGCACCATACCGGGGCTTGACCGGCTACTTATTTCAAACTGATGCTGCAATGATAGGCCGGTTTGACCCCCAGAATGTGGCCCCTTTGGTGACTGCAATCGACCGTGCGGTACCCGGAGTAGCCAACTTTTTCAACCCTATATACGGCCCTACATTCCGTTTAGCCAAGCTGATAAGTAATGTGATTCAGGGCAGTAAATCCGAGAGTGCTTTTGTGGCACTAGTCGGAATTGCTGCATGGATGGGCATTAGTTACATGCTGAAAAGTATGCAGGAAATGAACGAAGATGGGACCGAGGGAACCGGCCCAATGAAGCTGGCTGTGCGCCTGGATCCGCTGCAGGTGATTCGTGGAGTTGTGGATGGGACAGTAGCGGGTGTGAAGACCCCCTCTATCAGAGTAGGTGGCATGGAGGCGAGGTTCTGGTACGAGTTTCTGTACCGTGCTGGGACCATAGCCAGCACCCTGAATATCAGGGACCAACACCCCGATAGGGCCTATGAGGCGCAACAAGCTAATGACAAAGAAATCTTGTCAATGCTGGGCCTACTTGAAAGCTCAACTCCTCTGGCTGTGTTACAGGAGTTTGTCGGGTCTCCCATCTCTGTCGGCTGGCACTACTTTGCTATGGATAGGGAAGAGGTTAAAGCAAAAATCCTAAAAGAAATGCGTAGCGACCCTGCGATAAAAGGGGCTATTTCCCCCGAAGGAGTCATTACGCAACCGCTGACTAGTGACCAAATGAGGGTGGTGGATACAGTTGACCTACTTACCTCATTTTTGGAGATGGCAATGCCTGTCGGAAGTGAAGATATCAACCCCGTACCAGATGAGAAGTGGTACAAGGCCCAGTCAGCTTTCCGCTTGGCCCTAGGAAAACTTGGGATTGGCGCAGACAACAAACTGATGTATGCCTTCGCAACCGACAATCGGGCGAGAGTTGAGCAGTTGTTGGGTATTTACAAGGAGATGAATACACAAGGGGCTGGTCCGTTTCCGGCCAAAGAGCCTGGGACAGGAGGAGTCTACTACGAGGAGCCGGAGCAATAGGGTTGACAACTGATAGGAGGTGCATTAGTGCGGTATTTGGCTATGTGAAGTCATAAAAGGAGTCGAGAAAATGCTCACGATGCACGAGATCCGCAGAAAAGGATCGGCCAGTCGGCCAACTCCGCCAATCCGGGTCTGGAGGAAGAACAGTGTTGATTCTCGTCAAGCCCTCAAAAGTGCGTGTGACGCCGTCCAGGCGGCTCAGGAGGCGGCTGCCCTAGGCGACACCCAGGCAAAGCTCTCCGACGCGCTCAGGAGGGCAGAGAGAGCCGAGCAGAGGGTGGCCGAGCTTGAGTCAGACGTCATCGGGTATCAGGCTGACGCTGGGAGGGACCTCAAGGAGATACAAGACCTAGACAATAGCCTAAGGCAGTGTCAAAGGCTATTGTCTACATCTGAGGCTGAGAGCAAGGTCCTCAGCCAGGAGCTACGGATGGCCCTCCTCAACGTCACCCGGCTTGAGGCGGAGTTGGCGGAGGCTCGCTCGACTCTCGCAGAAGCGATCGAGGAACTGAACGCGAGACCGGTGGTGAGAATCAAGGCCGGGTGGGATCGAGTGAGGGAACTCGAAGTGGAGTTGGAGGCGTCCAAACTCCGACACGAGGTCGAGGTCCAGAGAGCCGTGAACGAGGCCCTTAAAAGTGTAGCATTAAAGAGGTAGTAATTAAAGTGTAATAGTGGTCGTTTCTCCGAGCGACCTATCTACTATACTTACGCGCACGCGCGAAGATCCTCTTTTCAATTTTCTTTTTTCTTTTCTAAGGATCTCGGTACGTTAGACACATGGATTCATGTTAGTCATGTTTTGCGATCATGTTTTTCGCGAAATGGGGTGGTCGATCATGTGCCTCCATGCCAACATGTAGATTTGATCACGGTCAATTGCGGCTGTTTGCATTGGTCACTTGACACAAGTTGGCCGGACAGGTAGCGTTGTGGATCTCACTCTCAAGAGGCGGTGCAAGGATGGGTTACTGGATAGAGTAAAGGCCGACACGAAAAAAGCGTAGGGCTGCAATCCCTACGCTTTCGGATACCAATACGGAATTGGTACCGCGATTACTCGCTAGTGTCAAGCAAAAAGAGGGGTACCAATGTCCCAGAAATCTCGCAATGGCTCCCGCATACGGATGCCACCCCTACTTTCACTTCGATCGGCAATGCCCTCACATGCCCCCAATCACCTCCCTAGGAGAATTATTCGTAGGGCAATCAGCACACTGGAGAAGCTTATGAGTTCTGATACCGTTCGTCATATAGATCCAGAGATGATCGCGGCTATGCAAGCCGTGGACCTGTATTCTCGTTGCTCTCCCAACTCCAACGGGGGAGAGATATGGACAGCTTCAGAGGAGATGGATGCCGAAGTGTGGGGGAGTAGGAAACGGCTTGGGAGGAAGGAGGCTGCGGTGAGGGTAGAGACGATGTACCTACGGTGGTGCCAGGAAAAGGGGAACATTGCCCGTGCAACTAAGGACACCATCTTCAACGCCATGCGTCTCCTCGCGGAGAAGAAGAGGCAGGCGGTGTTGATGGCCAAGGAGACGGAGGAAAAATGGCAGGGCTCCGTTGACCCTGAGGAGTTCTTCGCTGAGTGGATTGAGACAGGGTTTGAGTTGGTCAAGGAGCGCAACGGAGGCAAGCCCATCGGCCCCGTTCAGATTCTCGGTGCCAGCACGGGCAAGAAGCTAGGGAGTGATGCGACTTGGAAGGACCCCTCCAACCTCAAAGCCCGTCTCCGAACAGATTGGAGGCGGTACGCCAAGCAAAACAAAAAGCAGTTCGACCAGGATGTCACCACTGAAACACTACTAAGAGAGAAGCATCCAGAGGTGATGCAATCCATTCTCGGGATGGCGGCAGAGAATCTTCGAGACCTTACCAGATTCCAGTGTGAAGGGGATAACTACCATCAATATTTTGATCTACTGGATGGGTTACTGGCAACCCTCTATAAAGACTACTCCTCTCTGAGTAATGCGAGGAAGCAGTTGTACAAGGCCGCTTTTTATCATTGGCAATGGCAGGTAAAACGGTCATTGTGGGGTAGGAGAACTAAGAGTGAGATATTCATCTCTATCTATGGCCCTACTCGGGGAGGGAAGGACGAATTCATCAAGGCCCTCCTAGGAGACCATCTATCCCCATGGAGATACAACTGGGCCAGTTTAACAGCCATCACTAAGATTGAGCAGAACGGTGCGTTCCTTTCCGACTACTTAGTCGGGTACGTTCGTGAGATGGCAGTTGAGCCTAGCTTAAATCAGTTCGCAGCCTTGAAGGGAATCCTTACCGATGAGTCGGTAGACCAGAGGGCGTACTATACGCAGGAGTCAAGGAATCTGCACAGGCGTATGTCTTGTATTTCCGCCTCGAATATCCCACTTGTTGAGATCTCCCCAGACTACACTGGAATGGCCCGGTTTGTAGAGGTGACGATGGATGCTGACAGGGCGTACCGGGAGGCCAATCGGGGTACTACAGAGGTAGTCCGGGATGAGTTCAGATCAAGACACTCTCTGCGCCTATTCAGGATGGTGAATGAGGAAGAGGATGCTACGGTGTTTGACTTATTTCCTGACCTATCCGCCTTACTAGCAGCACACCAGGAGGAGATACGTCCTGCGTCCCCAGTGGAATCGCTCCTTAAGGATAGCAATTACCACCCGTCCCCTGTAGGTATCCCTAACAATTGTAGGGTTAGTGATGACCGATTGATATCGGATGGGGGAGGGGAAATCCCAGGGATACGGGTAGTGCCACTTGGTGACTTACTCAAGAAGTGGGCATACAAATACAGGCAAAAAGACCCAGCCATTAAGCAGGAGCCCCCTAGCTACTCCGTATTGCACAGGCAAATGGAGATCCGGGGATTTGAGATGGTAGAACAAGACGGGGTACTGTCAGTTGTACTGGGCATGTACGATGCATACTCAAATAGGGCTAGTTCCCTCGATGAGGATATAGGGGATGCGCTACAGTGCAAGGTCGCAGAGTTGGCGAGTATGGTGGAGGGGCTGTCCGTACAAGATGGTACAGGCAGCGAAGAGGAAATGGTAGACTGGTGAGGAGATCTGAGGTGATAAAGATTACGGATCAGATAGAGATCGCATACCAATGGCTTGACGCCCAGGAGAAGGTGCTACACCCGACCAAGAAGGGTTGGGCACTGAAGCACATGATTGAGAGATGGGGCGGGACCTATATCAGGGAAGAGGATGTTGTATGGGCTGCACGACTACACCATCAGATATTCGGGGTATACCCTAACTACAATATTTCTGAGAGGCTTGTTCTCCCCGATGACTGTAGGCTGATTGGGATACCTTCCGCCAGCACGACAGCAAAAAGGGAGCCCATGTGGAAACAAAACTACTCAGTAAAGGAGCGATGGTGATGGCAATGGTGAGATATCTATCTGGGACAAAATGGTTGCCTGAGCACATAAACATTTTACTGGAGGAATATCAACGGGACCCTCGCAGGTATCTGAAGACTTCCGCCGCTAGGCTCGGCAGAAGTAGAGGGGCTGTTGGCAAGTTCGTTCAGTATTCTGGCGGCATTGGGTCGCTGTTTTCGAGAGGGGTTATCGAGTGAAATCACGGGAAGTGGAGGAGTGACCCATGGATAAGGACGTTATTTCCGATATAATAAGCAGACCGCAAGGTCTCATGGAGCAGCTATTCTCGGTATGGCTGGAGGACAAGGCGTGGAAAGTCGAGCCAGTTCTACACGCTGACATGCGTAAACTGGAGGTTTATGCTCGCCACGCAGCTACTCACACAACGATAATCTGGACAATAGACAGGGGTCAGTTTGAGCACGCCTGCCGGTCATACCAATGGGGACGCGGTAAGCAGGACCGGGACACGTTGGCAAAGTATTTGGGTACCCTAACGTCTCAGCTTGCCCCACGATCTCGCCTCAGTGAATTGGAAGGCATGGTCGAGAAGCTACAGGCCCAACTAAAAGAGTCAGAGAGTAAGGTCAAAACTATACGGGAGAAGATATCATTTCTCTACGAGATGCAGCATGGTAAGTATGCGGATCTCGACATGCTACTCGGAGAAGAGAAGGAGATCGAGGCAGTGGAGGACACCAGAGCCAAAAAGCACGATGACTTGATGGCATGGTTTTTGGACGGGGTGTACAACGGATGATTAAGAAAGTATTGCCTCGTAGGCTACAGACAGATCTGCCGCCAGCAGGCCCTCACGCAATAGTGGCACCAGTGAAATTGTCATGGGTGGACAGGTCAAATGACGTGGAAGTCCAGACGTTGGAAGGCGAGACTATTCTCGTGCTTACTCGTGACGAAGCACGGTCACTGGCTCAGATGTTGCTCAATGTAGTAGGGGGAAGATGAAATGAGTGACAAAGAAAAGATGCTTGACGAAATACGTGGTGAGATGATGGTCATGAATCTGGCTCAGGAGCAGATGCGTAAGCTGCGCCTACCTGAGAATAGAAGTAAGGGGAGTTGGGAGAACGACCACCCTCTTACCCTATTCGTCCGACTCACGGAGGAAGTGAGGGAGTTGAGAGAAGAGCTACACCTGTCCTTCTCGTTCAGTTCCCACTCCTCGATGTTGAGGAGGGAAGACCTAGACAAAATCCTATCGGAGTGTGCAGACGTAGCCAACTTCGCGGCTATGATCGCCGACGTTTGTTCCCGTCGTCTCGCTTGACCGTTGCATCTGTTTCCTGTACGCTAAACATTCACCGTGTGCAGGAAAGGAAGAAAGATGACGGCAAAAATATCCGACTTTATTCGGCTATCGGAAAAATTCAAACCGCTATGTGACCCGACCCGACTGTGGATCCTCCACTGTGTACGTCAAGCAGGAGGGTGCATACAGAACAGAGAACTCTTGAGGCAAATAGGGTGCTCGAAAGCAAAGCTCTGCAACCACCTCGCCGTACTCCAGTATGCAGGAATTGTGGGGAGAGAGGACGACAACTCGGACCCTCGGCATACAGCAATAGTCATTACTATGATAGATGACCCAGCAAAATGGAGGCTCTTTAATGTGTAAGATGTTCGTCTCTAACAAGGTATGTGATGAGGGGAGGCTGGCCGATGAGTACCCATGGGCAGAAGAGTACGAAGCTACAAGGAGTGGATTCTGGCTATATGCGAAGACAAAAGAGGAGAAGGCTAAGGGAAAAACTGAAGCTCATGCTCCTCGTCCCAATGATATTCGTGACGGGAGCACTGGCGTGGTTTCTCTTCCTGTGGCTGGCCGCAAGATTTATTTGGGGGATAGACTAGGATGAGATATGACGACAATACCCGGAGAGGACCCCGTACTAGGGCTTTATCAGCAGGATGCGCGTTTGTCGCGATTGGTTTTGGGAGTTTCGTTTTCGGCTTCCTGGCGGGAGTCTCCGTCTGCTTTGTCTTTTGGGGGTCATGACATGGCTGGCAGCACTGGGGGTCTCCTGGATGCATTGATAGCGGGAAAGATGTTGGAGGACAGCAAGGGCGATAGATGGGTACGGAAGCCGGATGGCACCCTTCGTCTGATTCGTGGAGGCATAGAGATGCCAGTGAATGACTCGATGTATACGCTGTCATCTTTCATCAGGTGGATAGATAAGTCAGACGTGCGGATAGTCGATGTAGAGGCAGAGGCAGAGGCAGAGGCAGAGGAAGCCGAAGCCGAGGAGGTGGACTGGTGAGGCAGGTGCATAAAAGCAGAGTAGCCGACAGTACCCAGATGAAAAATACACGGTACCTTAGGGTCGCGGCATGGAAAGAGGAACGTCTCTCCGATGCGTTCGCCGCTCTGGTGAGACGGGCGAAGGAGATGAACCTAGCAGTCGATATTAATGAGAAGAAGCTATACTCTCCCGAGCATGGGAGGACTGTATCCTTGCAGGAATTTCAGTCTCTCATGCGCCACGACTTGGCCGAGCACTTCGAGGGGTTGCCGTCCAAGGATCGCAACAAAATGATAGCCGCGATGTGGTCTGGGTTTATCAAGGCTTCTGTCCGTGTCGCGGAGGAAGGAAGCCACCCCCATTTAATTTGTGACTTGGAGACGATAGATGCCTACCGGATTGATAAGCCAACACCAATTGTTGGAAGACAAGCTCCTGTGCTTCCTGGACACGGAGTTCTTCAGTGTGACTCACCACACCGTGAATCCGGTATGCCTAGTGAACAAGTGCCACAACAGGATGCTGGAGGGGAGTAACTTACAGCACATTTCCCCGAGGTGGTGGACAGCAGGGGATGCAATTGAGACTCAGGGACGTATGCTGAAACAGCATATCATGAGCCTACATACGATGGGATATACTTTCGTAGCGTTTTCGGTGGAGGCTGAGTCTCGATACCTGCATGCGATCGGAGTAGACTATACGAAGCTGCGATGGATCGATTTGTGGGTTGAGTATCAGATGCTACTCAACAAGAATAATGAGTACGCTTACGGCAAGCAACTCATCAAAGGTCGCGAGACTTTCACCCGCCCACCTCCTCCGAAACGGGGTCATCCCGATGGCCCAGATGATGACGAAGACAGGGGGACACTTCAACCGGCAGAGACCTCCCTTGTCGCTGCGACGTACAAACTCCTCGGTAAGCACAGGGACTCTGAGCACAAAAAGCAGATGCGGGATCTCATCATAAATGGTGGTCCTTTTTCCGAGCAGGACAAGCATGCAATCTTGGAGTATTGCGCTGACGACGTGGAAGACCTGCCCCCGATACTGGACATCATCCTCGATCACCATCAGAAGAAGCTGTCAGCCAAGGACTTCGCGAAGATGTATGGTCAGATGTTGGCCCGCGGGGACTACGCCGCTCGAAGTGCACAGATGGTGATTCTCGGATACCCCGCCGACATCCCCAAAATTCGGGCTCTCATGGAGAATATCCCCGAGATCAAGAACGAGGTATCAGTAGACGCTAACAACGTAATCCACAATGCCTACGGCTTCAAGCCCCTCGTGTTCGACAAGAAGCAGTTCAAGTTCAAAAAGAACATGAAGGCAATAACCACTGCACTAGTAAGTGAATACCCTGAGTGGCCACTTGGTGCTAATAATTTAGCATCCATCTCGGAGGACACACTGAAGAGCTACACCTCCGACCGTCACAGCTTCAAGCCCACGCTCCCGTCACAGCTATCGAGGCTCCAACAGGTGGACTCCGCTTTGCGGGGATTTGAGAAGCAGAGAGACCCTCGCAAGAGGAGCTTTGTAGAGTTCTGCGGCCCGGATGGGCGGGTCCGGCCCTTTTTCGGTATCTATCGCTCCCAGTCATCTCGATCCCAGCCATCGGCAAGTGGTTTTCTGTTCCTGAAATCGGCGTGGATCCGCATACTCGTGCAGCCACATGAGGATTGCTATATCGGTGCAATCGACTATGGTGCCCAAGAGTTTCTAGTTGCCGCTTGTCTCTCAAATGACATGGCCATGATGGCCGACTACGCGTCTGGAGACCCGTACATTGCGTTCGGGAAGAGAACAGGTGCCCTCCCCGCCGACGCCACGAAGAAAACGCACAAGCTGCAACGTGAGATTTTCAAGGCCTTGATTCTCGGCACCCTGTACGGACTTGGCGCAGTAAAAATGGCCGCGAAGATCACGAGCGACACCGAGACATATTGCTCTGTCGATCAGGCGCGAGAGTATATCCGACTTTTCCGTACTGCTTATCCAGACTATATCACATGGAGAGCGGGTATCGCAACAGAGTATTCGGTTCGTGGATACCTCCAACTTGTCGACGGATGGACAATGTGGGGGGACAATGATAACCCTCTCAGCGTGCAGAACTGCCCTGTCCAAGGTACTGGTGCTGTCGTGATGCGGCGAGCCGTTGCGAGGGCGCAGGACAAGGGCGTGAGGGTAATAAAGACGCTACATGATGCATTGTACCACGAGGATCAAGTAGCAAATGGGTTTCAATACCTAGACAAAATGTGCCACGCCATGCAGGAAGCATGGCATGAGGTGATGGGGGAATGTGGGTTTCCGAGCGTACCGGACATCAGGATGGAGGCTTTCGCCTGGGGGCCGCTACTCACAGAGACAAAAGGCGTCCTTGCTGATGGCGTGACGCCACTGGAGACGGCGGATTGTTACATCGACGAGAGGGCGGTAGACGAGTACAATCGCTACAAAAAATACCTGGAACCAGTTGTTGATCACATGCCTGATTGGTGATACGATTTTCAGGTTCCCGTTAGGCTAAAAGGGATTGGGTTCTTGGTTGCTTGGCGGGAACTGCAAGTGTGCAAGTGTGCAAGTGTGCAAGTGTTAAAGGTTTTCAGGTGTGAAAGGGTTTACTTATGGGGAAAGACATCTCCCCCGCTACGCGAAGGGAAAGGGCTTGGCTGAAGATGCGAGCCAAGGGAATTCTTGAGCGGTGCGAGAGGGAGTGCAATGGCAGCTATCATAACTACGGCGGTAAAGGGATAACTATCGATCCGGAGTTCTATGGGAACTTTGTAGATATAGCAAGGGATCTCCCTGGGTATCGACAATTTGCGGACATCGTCCTTCATAGGATAGACTCCACAGAGGGATATACTCCAGAGAACTGTGTGTGGATGGATAGGAAAGCTCACCGGGCAATGCACTCCAAGGAAAGAGCAAAGTGCCCTGATTTTAGGAGTAAGTTCTTTGAGTCGCACTGGGTAAAGATCCAGTTCGATGGTAAAGAGTATCCTTCTATAAAGGCATGGTGGAGGGCTAATTGCGTAGCATTTGGGTATCTCCATGTAGCTAAGGAATACAGAAGAGGGGTTCCTCTTGAGGAGATCCTTGCTAGAGACAAGTCTTACGCAAAGAGGAAGGTATCTGATATACTCTATCAAGGTAGGTCCTACAATAGCTTAATAGACTGGTGGGAGGATAACTGCGAGGCGGTAAACTTCACCTGGGTGCAGGCTATGACTGGCAGCGGAATGTCCCTAGAGAGGGTTTGCGATGCTGATAGGGAAGCTTCACTCTCAGGATTCGATTGGTAAAACCTTAATGATTTGGAGGACTTATGGCTTTTCAAGAGGTTGGGACCAGCGGGGAATTTGTATCGTGGAAAGACAAGAGCCCCGGTGACATCGGCGTAGAAGGCTGGTTTGTTGGAACTGTCAAGAGTGTGAATTTTGACCACAACAACTACATGTTTCTTACGAAAGAAGGAACAAAGCTCAACGTGAATCATTGCGGCTACGTCCAGAAAGCGATGGAGAATGTGAAGCCCGGCGACTACTGCCAGATGATTTACCTCGGGGTGGGGATACCCGGAGCGAAGGCAAAGTACAAAGCGAATCCTCCCCACATGGTGCGCGTACTTGTCGACCCGGACATGCGGGCAATCATCCAGGACGGCCTATTTGTGGGGATGGCACCAAAGGCCGCCGCAGTTACAACGCCAATCACAACGGCTCACGTAACCACTCAGCCAATTCCCGCGCCTACCCCTGCCCCGCTGCCAGCACCAGCGCCAACCCCAACCCCTGAAATTGAAGACATCGACTGGTAGGAGACGGCATGTCGTGGGAATTTGACGATTTTGAAGAAGGCCCACGAGGGAGATCCGGGGAGCATGATGGCGACTTCCGCCTAAGCTACTCCGGGTCTACTACGTTGTTAAGCTGTGAGCAGAAGTTCGTCTACAGCCGGGTCCAGCATTTGCCAGAGGATCCCGACGCGGGGGATTCCTATGCCCTCAAGTTCGGGTCAGCGTTTCATTGGGTGTGTGAGCAGACACTGCATGTGAGGACTCCTCAGGTACCAGAGCTTACGCAACAGGCAGTGAGGCAGTACGACCTGGAACCCAGAGACTACTTGAAGCTGGCAGCATGCCTGACGCGGTACTTCTGGCTGCACGCCGCGAGTGGCCTTGTTGTGATTGCGTGTGAGATCGAGATTCGAGACCCCGGATTCTACCTCGGCTACGTCGATGCTATCATGGTAGCACATGACGGTGGATGGTGGATCTGTGACCTCAAGACCTCCTCTCAGCCATCCATGACTACGTTCCGCAAGCTGCAGAGAGACCCCCAGCTTAATCTGTATGCGAGCTACGTTGATAAAATCTGTGCGATTCTCAACCTCGATCCGAAAAAGTTTCAGGGTTGTATTTACCGCACAACGGTTAAACCGAAAGCAACCCCGAAAATTGGGGAGACTGTGCGGGAGTACATTGAACGTGCGAGCGTTACCAGTTACTCAATCTACGTTCGGAAAACGGAGTTGCACGTACCTCACATTCGTGATACGTTTGGCCGGTTGTTTGCGCGAGCAGCGGAGTTACAGAAAGGTGCAGAGCCGATTAGAAACTACGGCGCTTGCGGGGACTGGAACCGGCCTTGTGAATACTGGAGTCGGTGCCACGGAGAACTTTTTTCGGAGACTCTGATACCCTACATGCATGAATCGAGTATGGGCAAAGAGGCTCCACCATCTATCCTCCCAGAAGAAGACTGGGATTTTTAAAGGAGTTATCATGAAGATTTCTAGCAAAGTCGACTTGAGTTTGAATGTTTTCGTTGTCACATGTGAAGACGAGCACGGCAATTGCCGCCCCTACCATTTCAACCTCCCCGCTGACGCATCGCAGCGCGGGGCACAGGTATTTGAATGTTGTGTGGGCGAGGCGCTCGTGCGGCACGAGGCATGGGTATCGGGAAACTACCACCCCATCGCGGAGTCACCGGACTCTTCGTCTGCTCTGTTGACCCCGACCGTTGTCGAAAATACCACGCAACCCGTTGCCTCCCCGGTAGCAAAGAAGAGGCCCGCCGCTGCCGCCGAGCCTTCGGACCCAGCAGCGACTTCGCCATCGGTTGGCGCGGCCCCAGCAGCAAAGAAGAAACCCGCAGCCGCCGCAGCCGCCGCCGCACCAACCCCAGTGGAGGTGAAGTTTCAGAAAGGGGACTACTGCAAGAAACTGTTCGGAGCGATCCTTACCGAGAAACTTGGGACTGGATGGACGAAGATTGCTGACTATGCTGCAGACGCGAAGTTGATTGCGAAGGTGCTTGAAGACGAGGGGATTGTTTGCACTATCGACGGAGTCGTGACTGATGAATTCAAGGCCCGAGTGATTGCGGAGCTTGAAGAGCGATACGATTTCAGCTAGTCTGAGAACATCACAGGCATGGAATTGTTTCTCGTCGAACCCCCGCTGGCTGCCCAAGCCCACTGAAGCGGGGGTTTCTCTTTTCTTTTTGCTGTCAGGTAGGGGTGAGAGAATGAGTAACGAAAACGCTATGAGCTACAAAGAGATGGTCACCAGTTTACATGTTAAGTTTGACGAAATGTTGAGCCATGGGGGCGGTGCGGCTCTATTGGTGTGTAGCAGTGCAGACGGATACATTCCTGAGCCAGAAAGGATATTTGCAGTCTCTCGTGAGTACACGAAGGACGGGGATCAGACCTCCTCGTCGCTCGATGCGATGATGAGTGGGCTCGTATCTTCGCTACTCAATGAGCTTACGGCTGTACTGACACAGGCCACAGATGACAAAAATGTATTGCGTGTGAGGAAAGAGTTTGCGGCACTTATCGATCCGTGGATGAAAGCAAACATCCCAGGCGTTCAGTTTTTCGCTGGCTCTACAATGGCGGAAGCCAACGAACTTCTGATGTCTCGCGCCAGAGGGGATCTCCTGCAATGAAGCTAGCACTTCGGGAACACCAGAAGCATTGCGTTGAGGTTTTGTGGGCGAAAAAATACGGGATGGATTGCTCTGATCCTGGGTGTGGAAAAACGGTAACAGCACTGGCGCTGATAGAGAAGTCGGGACTTAAAGCCGCAGTTGTCGTGCCTGCCTACCTTCAACGCAACTGGGTAAACGAAGTGCATAGGTTCACAAACCTTAGGGCGGAAGTATTTAACTCTAAGGTTAAATCATATTCCGCTGACATCCTTATCATCAGCTATGCGATGTTGGAGAAAGCAGAGAAGGCTATGAGAGGCAGGGCCTTCCTTCTCGCCGACGAAGCCCATTACCTTGCGAACCCGACGTCTAAGAGGACGAAGGCATTTCGTAGTTTCGTCAAGCACCACCTCCCCGAGAGGATGCTACTGATGTCGGGAACCTTTCTGCGTAACTCTGTAGCCGAATTATGGTCTCCGTTGTACCTCTGTGATATCGGGCATGACAGGAATTTCCGTGGCCATTTCAAGTCCCACTACACCTTCAAAGATACGTACATGCTACGCACAGAGAAACGGATATACGGGCGGCGCATCGTGGACTGGGAGGGCTCCCGCAACGAGGAGTCTTTACGGCAGTGGCTTGATGCTTACTCTGTAACAATCAAACTTTCACAGCTATCCGAGCTTCCTCCTCTAATCCAGATCCCCATGCTCTGTGCACCTCCCGACCCTAAGTTGGACGCGGAACTGATGAAGGCTTACCAGGAGTACCAGGACGGGGTGATTGGGGGAGGGAACATTCACTCCGTCAAGCGTGCCTCGGCTATCAACAAAGCCCCGTTCACCCTGGCGTTTGCCGAGGAGCAACTTGCCCAGGGTCTCGGGCCGCTGGTGGTCTTCACCGACCACGTGTCGAGCGCCAAGCTGATAGCTGAGACCCTAGCCATCAGACACGACGTCGGCCTTGTGTATGGCGAGGTGGCGGCGGAGAAGAGGGCTGCCCTCGTGCAGGGATTCCAGGACGGACGTCTAAACGTGATAGTCGCGACGATCCCCTCAATGTCCCTGGGGGTGACACTGACAAGAGCTAACATAGTAATCTTCAACGACAAGAACTTCGACCCCAGTGCAAACAAACAGGCGACAGGGCGGGTACTCCGCATTTCGCAGGAGGCAGACAAGGTTCTCTGCTACGAGATATTGCGAGAGGGTGTTGACGAACGGATTAACGAGCTACTAGAATCAAAGCTATCTATTACGTCGTCACTGATGGAGGAGTATGAAGGTGCAGACCTCGACTGGTAAGAGAAGGGACAGGCTGACCGCCTGTTTCGCCACTGTGGACCCAGGCGTTAAGGGCGGGGTGGCAGTGTGGGAAGTCGATGAGATAAAAGGTGTCGCCACTCTAATATCCCTGGAGCCAATGCCTGTAGATGCAGGGCTTGAGATGGTAGATGGGGAGGAGTTGGCGGAGATGTTTTTCGACGCTGAGGTTGTGTACGTAGAGAAAGTTGGTTCCATGCCCGGCAATGCTGGTCAGAGGATGTTCAATTTTGGGGCTAGTTACGGAATAGTGATAGGTGCTGCAATGGCATCTAGGCGGGAAGTGAGGCTGGTGTCGCCCAATTCCTGGATGAACGTTGCACATGCAGGGCTACTACGATCCCAAGAGTCAAAGTCTCGTAGCATTTACATCTGCATGCGGGACATGGGTATCGCACTAGCTAAGTCACAGGATGGCATGGCAGATGCAGTTTGTCTAGG
>Ga0210043_1001979_pt1 | contig 14788 bp, 11 predicted proteins | sample CryGeymet201501t_FD_183990 | JGI IMG/M metagenome (GOLD analysis project Ga0210043, IMG submission 183990) | Groundwater microbial communities from Crystal Geyser aquifers in Utah, USA - Crystal Geyser metaG 2015-01t (SPAdes) (version 2) | ecosystem: Environmental > Aquatic > Deep subsurface >... | reverse complement strand
AAATAATAAATTTCGAATATTAGAAATTTACTTTTAGGATAGACAGATTAATTGCTTTATGTAAAGTATAACAACAAATTATTTCTTTCTATTAAAATTTATGATTACACTGCTCCAAAGAATCACAATTATCTCTGTTATCTGTATTTTCAGTGGCTGTATTCCTTTTAAAGAATCGGATCTAGATCCCAATAGTAGTTTGTCAAAATTACTTTTACTTTGCCTTATCAATAAATCTAATTTAATTGACGAACCAATTTTAACTAGAAGCCTAAGTTGATATGCCAATGGAACTAAGGCATTCTTTAGTTGGAACAAGGTTCCAAATGCAAATTCCTATAAAGTTTATTACTCAAAATCTAACAATGTAACAGTAGGGAATGCATCCAGTCCAGAAACTACTAATCCCTGGATACTTATTGAGGGCTTAGAACCGTCAACTATGTATTATTTTAGAATGGTTGCCCAAATGAGTAACGGTCGAAGGCATACTCAAAAGACTGCTTATCCAGCATTTACAAACCCAACACCTTTAGGTACAGCTTCTACAGTTACAGCAGTTAATATATCTCTTGGAAATGGAGCAGATTCTGGTATAAACACAGACATAAGAGTAAATCCTTATCGCAATATGTTCTATGTTGCAGCTCAGTTTACAAATACTCCTGGAGCAAGGGCGCCTTCCAACTATTCGGCTAATTCAGATGGATCAAATCCTGTTTATCGTAATCTATCCAATGGCAATTCTACATCTGGAAATGATTTCCTAGTCCCTAATATTGTTTTAGACTTTGAGAATAATAAATTTATACAGTCAGCGAATAGTTTTACACTTGGTGAAAAGCCTGTTCAATTTCATTGCAATTTCGAAGAAACGACATGTTCCTACCAAGATGTATCTGTTGGTCAGGCAAATTTAAGTGGGGCAACACCCTTCGGTGTGTTGGATCCATATACAGGCAATAGCATAACAATTACAAGGAATAGAACAGCCTCAGTAAATACTCTAAGCATGTTCAATTGCGATAATGATGGAGCTAACTGTAAGTTTACTAATTTATCTTCCTTCGGACAGGGTGCAGAAACTGGCTACGATGCACATGCTACCATAGATCCTTATGATGCTAAATTATTAATCGCAGTAAGGAACAATAGTCCAAGTGCAACAGCTCTGAACACTGCTTATCTATTTCGATGTGAAATAGATGGTTCTGCTTGTACATTTACTGATATTTCTGCTGGACAGGTAGCGAATACTGCAACTGCTCCTTTCATAACAATAGACCATATTAATTCTAAGATTCTAACTTTCACACAAAATGCTAGTGCTTTTGGAACTTTGAGTTTATATCGATGTGATTTATCCGGTTTGAATTGTGTACATTATGATATCAGTAGCCTTGCTGGTTTGGGTGGAAATTCAGGAAATAGCCCTTCTGCAATTCTTGATCCAATAAATAATAAAATGTTAATTCATACACAAAACGCTAATACAAGTGGACTTAGCTTATTTAGATGTGATTTAGATGTTACAAATTGTACTCATACTAACTTATCAAGCCTTTATACTACAACAATTGATATAGCTGGTATTACTCCTTCCTCTGCTCTTGATCCAGTATCTGGTAAAACAATTATTGCCTCACATAATAATATAACACCAGTAAATGGTCTCCCTTTTGCATTTATTCATTGAGTTTCATTTTTCATATAAATTAAAACTATATGAATTCAGTATTGAATAGATGATTCTAAATTCCATTTTTTCTTAGTTCAAGCAATTAAACTGTTGATTCTCTAACTCGGTAGCTCTTCTTTTCCATTTGCAAATTTGGCGAATCTACCTTTACCTTCATGGACTGGTTCATAAGTCTGCCATGGCCATCCACCAAACTGTGTTCTTTGGTAGTCATTGAATGCTTGTTGGATTTCAGCTTGGGTATTCATAACAAAGGGTCCATACTGAGCTATGGGTTCTGAAATGGGTTTGCCTTGTAGAAATAAAATTTTTCCTTCTTCCTCTCCATTCACAAGATGAATGTCTTTGTCAGATTCTAGTATTGCTCGGTTGTACTCTGGGATTTCAAGACCATTTGCAGAGAGTCCTTTTCCTCGGAAATAATAAAGATTTCGATTCAGACCAGCACTCATAGCAGGTATCGTAAATTCTGCATTAGGGTCTAGTTGTAGAATCCAAATATTCACTTCATTTGCAGGATCTGCTGCCCAGGAATTGGGTGTTGGTTGTATTGAATTCGTTCCGTTGTAGGAGCCTGCGATTATTTTCACTTTGGTATTATTATTGTTGGAATCCTTTACATCGAGGACAGGAATTTGTTCTGACCAAAGCATTTTGAAATGAGGTTCCACAAATTTACTGCGTGCAGGGAGATTCATCCAGATTTGAAATAACTCTAAAGTATTTTCCTTGTCTTTAGAAAGAAGTGGAAACATTTCCGAATGTTGAATGCCCGCACCTGCCGTCATCCATTGCACATCACCGCCACCATATCTGCCCGCGGCACCTTGGGAATCGGCATGATCAACTAATCCTCGTTCCACGACAGTTACAGTCTCGAAGCCACGGTGTGGGTGACCTGGAAATCCTGGAACCTTTTGCCCATGATACATTCTCCAACCATCTTTGGGAGTGAAATCTTGTCCTATATCTCGTCCTGAAAGTGAAGCTTCTGGACCTGAATTAGAATTTCCTTTGGGATAGAAATCTTCATGGTGAACACAGAAAAGGAAGGGATCTGCAGTGGGCCATTGGAAGCCGAGTTTTTCAGTCGAGAGTATGCCATTAGCTATCATAGATGATTTGTCCTTATTGAATAAATTACTTTGGTCAGAATTAGATTTAGGAAAGAAAATATTTCGTAAAAAAACACCACCCAATACAATTCCACCTAGAGCGAGAGCTGTCTTCTTGAGGAAGCTTTTGCGAGAGCTGATGTCTTTCATAATTCTTGTAATATAGACATGTTGGAAGTGACTTTTGGTGAAAATTAATTTGATATTAAACTAATATTTTGTATAAAAAATTTAAAAAAAAGTATTAAGATATTATTTTACTTTCTTCAACTTTTGATTTTCAAAGGAATCTTTTTTGGAAAACGTTTATACTAAGTAATTTATTATTAAAACTACTAAAAAGTCCTTTCCAAATTAATTCATTATATCATAATATATTTATTACAGTATAACATGATATAATGATTATTTTACTTCGAGTAATAAAAATGTTGAAAATTAAAGCAAAATGTTCCCAATTCATTCTATTTCTAAGTTTGTTTCAAATGAATTGTATAATGTTTACTGTTTCAGACCTTGATCCAGATGGTTTGTTATCACAACTTCTTCTGCTCTCTAGATTGCAGAATTCCAGTCTTGCCACCGAACCAATCCTAACGAGAAGTCTATACGGATACGCGAATGGTACGAAAGCTTTTTTTCAATGGCATAAGGTTCCAGATGCGACTTCCTACAAATTGTATTACTCAACTTCAGAAACTGTAAGTCTTTCAGATTCCTCCAGCCCAGAGACAACAGAACCTTGGATACTATTAGATGGTTTGGATACATCTACTTTGTATTATTTTCAGTTGTATGCGACTTTGAGTGATGGCAATCAAGTCACTCATAAACACTCTTATCCCGCTTTCACAAATCCAGTTCCATTTGGAACTTCTTCTTCTGCATCTGCATTAAATATTTCAGCCAGTCAAGGAATTGATTCAGGTTTATATGGAGTGTTGAATATAAATCCATACCTAAATAAAATTCATGTAAGTACACAGAATGGCAATACACCGGGAGGAAAAATTCCTTCTCTTTTTAATTGCAATTCGGATGGTACAAATTGTTCTTTTCAAAATGTTTCTACGGGCATAGCTAGTGTTGGCGATCAAGTTACTCCACATTCAATTATCGATTTTCAATCTGAGAAAATATTCATATCTTCAACGAATCAAGGATCATCTTCTGAACCTGCCCTTTTCCTCTGTCCAATAGATGGAGGAAATTGTACCTACCAAGATATTTCTGTTGGGCAAGGATCTAATTCAGGATTTGAACCATTTCTAATAATAAATCCTTTAAACGGAGAATTATTAACATTAACTAGAAATGCATCTGTGGGATTGAATCTTTTTCGATGCGACAATTTAGGAACTGTTTGCCAAAGTATTGATCTCTCCGGTTCAAATCAATATATGCCAGCTACCAATGAAAGAGCAGGTGCTGTCATCAATCCAGACAATAATAAATTGTATACGGTGATACCTAGCTTTCCTACAAATGGTGCTCCTAGACTTTATATTTCTAATCTTGACGGTACGAATGTATCATCAATTGATATAAGTTCAGGATCAGGATCTGGCTCTGGTACAGCACCTACTGTATTAATCGATTATATAAATTCCAAATTGATCGTGATTACAAACGGCTTTAATGCTAGAGTTGGATTTTTTCGTTGCGATTTAGATGGATCAAATTCCACTTATACTCCACTTGGGACTAATGGCCAAGGAACCTATCCTAGTGCAACCTTAGACTTAATAAACCAGAAAGTTCTCATTTATGCTGGAGATAATACGGCTCCAAGTAACTTACTTTTGTTTCGTTGTGCGTTAGATGGTACAGGTTGTAATACCCCAAGTCTAAATTTATCTAGCATAGTTTCATTAACGGGAATTGGAGTTCGAACAACTACTCGGATTGATCCAAAGTCGGGAAGAGTATTAGTCTCAAGCCAGCGATCTACTGGAACACCAACAGGACTTCCTTATTTAATTATTCATTAAAGTTGAAAATTCTTTTGGATTCAAAAACTTATTTCAGATAATCTACTTAGGTTCACTTTATAGCTTCATTCACTACTCTCAAGTATGAGTATAGTTTTTTTGGAATAGCATTTCGGAAAATTCTGTCTTTTATGTTTTGCTCGCTTATGGATACCTAAATAGCTCTTAAAGTTCCAAAGACTCTTTTCTAGATGGTTAGGTATAAACCGTAATTTCCAGAATTCTTACTGTGATGAAGGTTGTGGTGGGTGCTTGTTACAATAAATTCTAAAGGTGTTGGTTGTACAATAGAACGAGGTATAAATTCCAATTTAGAATGTATATAAAAATTCCATAGAGAATTAATCATCGTAAAAACTATAAATGTAATAAAGTAAAATCCTACATTAAGTAATCCTTCAATCATAAGAAGAAAAGCAATATACGATGAATTAATTACACTTTCAAGCGGATGGAAGTTTTATGCTGTTATTACAGTTGGGTTTACACTCCTATGATGAACGGAATGTACGATACGGAAATTATAAGGTGAATGCATAAAGCGATTAGTCCAATAAAAAAAATATGATAAACAAGGATTACTAGTATTAATTCAATAATGAATTGAAGTGGATTGAGTTTAGAAAAATTATATTCAAATATTCCAAAACGTTGAAGAAAAAATACGGGAACAACGATCATCGAATGAAAAATAAAAAATTTATTTTAAAATAAATAATCTCACTCTTAGTTTGAAGACGGGAAGATTTCTTCTGTTGGATCTAAATTTTATTTAATAAAGTTAAAGTAATAACATTAATGAATATGTAAGGGATTACTGTAATTATCAAAGTTCGAATCTTTGACAATAGAACCACCCTTCTTTGATATTCCAATAGGTCAAAATACCAATGCGGATGAAAGATCGTATTTTCAAAATCCATAAACTTCTCTCCATTTAATTTAATATATCATATAACAAAAAAATAATCGACTAAAGTTATAACTTGAGACCTTTGATAGAATAATTTATTAATAAATTCTTAATGTTAATATAGATAATTCAAGAGTTGGAATTATGTGAATAAGAGTTAGAAAATATATTACAATTTCAACGAATCATTCTATAGTTTAAGTCGACTAGCCTTCCAATCGATGGTAAAATTTATCCTGGTTTTAAATTAATTAGGAGTAAAATATGAAAAAAATACTTATAATACTTACCTTAGCTATTGTCTTACAAAGTATAGGCTGCGCTAAGAAAAAAGAAAAAACAGATCCTGCCTTGCAACTATTGCTACTGCAAAATATCTTAAATCGAAAAGATATTGTGTTCAATAAAATGCGTTTTCTGAACAATAAATTCTATGGTGTTGGATCAGGTGGGCAAGTTTATTCATCTACAGATGGAGAAACTTGGAACAAGAAGAGTCTAGGGACAAATCAACAACTTTTTGATATTGGGTTTATTAATAATAAATTCACAATAATTGGAAATACTGTTCATTTCAATTCAGATGATGGTGAGAATTGGACTGATATTTCTTCGACTTTTTCTCAAACCAATGAACTGATAGGTATAGGTAACTTTGCATCAACGCTAGTTGTATTTGGAAAGGGTTTTACATCTCTCTCTACGAATGGTTCCACTTTTTCATTGGGAGGCAGTGTTGGAAATAACGTGTTTTATTCAGATTCTGCTTCGAACTCCACTCGAATAGTTTTAGTTGGTAATAATTCAACTACATTCACAGGTACTGTAATCATAGGTACATTCGTTGCAGCGAATTTAAGTTTTTCTTCTGGTGGTGTGACAGGTTTAGCGTCTTCAAGTAATTTGTCTGCGATAGCTTATAATGGAATACGTTTTGTTACAGTAAGTTTGGCTGGTAAGGTATATTATTCCAATGATGGAAGTGTATGGCTTTTAGGTAATTCAGGACTTCCAACTACAATAGGACTAAATGGAATTACTTATGGTCAAAACAAGTTCATAGCTGTAGGCAAATTTGGAACTATACTTTCTAGTAATGATGGAATTACTTGGTCAGCAATAAGTTCAGGAACAAGTGTTGATCTGAAATCAATAGCTTTTGGAAATGGAAAATTTGTTGCTGTTGGGAAAGATACAATCCTTGTTTCGGCTGATGGAGGAACAACTTGGAGTGGAAAATAAACTAGGTTCAAAACTTAATTCAATTGCAATTGAATTTCTATAAATTTAGGAACATGAACCAAAATAAGTTTAAATATTTTAATTCTTTGTAATTTTAACAAAAAATAGTAGGCTTATTTTGGGTTTTTAAGTGTCAAATTTTTATCATACTTTGAAATATGATAGATTTCAATCTAATTCATGAGGATTATTTCAATGAGCCAATCAAACAATATCAAAATCATTTTCTTTGGTTTAGTTATGGGTCCTATATTATTTATAATTCTTCAATTAACTATGCTTAGCAAAAGAGAAATATTTCCCAATGAATCTTATGGGTTATTTGGATTGGTTCTAGCTATATGTGGAATTTCATTAGGAATTTTTATTCCATATTTTTTAAACAAAAATAATTCAAGTTCAACTTCTAACGATACGGGTTCACAATACCAAACAATCAAGATTATTCAATGGGCAATTCTAGAGGGAAGCTCTATGGCAAATTTAGTATTCCATTATTTGACAGGAGATATGAAAAATCTATATCTAGCTGTGATTCTTATTGTAGTTCTTATCTCCAGATACCCTAGCGAATCTGAGAAAGATAAATTATTTCCGAATACATGAAAAACAAAATGGAGTGATTAAGATATATTACGCAAACAATTCAATTAGTTCTGTTTATTAAAGTTTTTTTAATTTTTCTACTCTGCAAATAGAATTCGAAATTTAAAAATAATTCTATAAAATAACTTTCAAAAACTGTATAGTAGGATATTGGTTCCTCCAGGTGAATACCAATTTGCAACGAAGGCTATCAACGACTTTGAGTTGTCAATTACCCAAAAATCTCCTATAGAGTTTGTTTCAATACATCCAGAACATGAGAGAAAGTTTAAGATTGAACCAGGCCAAGCTGTTTATCTTGGAAATTTTTTTGGAACCCAAGCAAGATACGGTAATTATATGGTTATGAAATTAGAAACATACAAATCCGATTTTGAAATCGACTCAATAAGATTCATACTAAACAATCCTAATTTCAATGGATTCAAACTCGTTCAAGCGTATAAATTAGAAGGAAAAAATAAATGATTCGAAAAAATTTTCTTACTAGCAGCTCTTAGTTTACTAAATAATTGTATTACCAGGGGAGGTTCCAATGTTCAAATGAGTGAACTTGCGAAATCAAAACCAACTCTGGATAAAATAGATTTTTGTGTAACCAAAATGGGAATCGCAAAAATGACTCCTGAATTGATTCTTGCGATCAAAGAAGGTGGAAAGAATTCGGGTGTTGAACTTAGAGAAGAAGAGAATTGCAAAGCAGATACAAAGCTTCTTTTTCATATTAGTTCAAGCAATAATGATAAGAGCAGTACGACTTATTCATTAAATTTATTATCTGCAGCAACTCTTGGATTATTTGCCTTTGTTCCATCTTGGTCAGAAGTAAACCTAATTATCCAATGGAAGCCAACCAAAGAACCAGTCGTGATACAAAGATACTATGCACGTGAAAAATTTTTAGGATCTTTTTGGTTTCACTTATGGTGGAGGAATGCATATCCAAACAAAATTGGAAGTGAAGTATTGAAAACAGGAACAGAACATTTTATTTCCACGATGAATTCAAAACAGGAAAATATTTATAAAACGATTAAAACTAAAAATGGAAAGACATATTATATGGTTAATATAGAAAAAAATCCAAAGGGAGATATTATTCGAGATTATTATGGATCTGAAATCAATCTAGGGTCAGATAAAATCGATCAAAAACAAATCTTAGACCAAGTGATTCCTTTTTAAAAAGGACTTAAGGTTGGCATAGATCATTTTCTACGATCAATATGTTTAAGGCTAAGCACAGGCTTGTTCAGAATGTAACCAGCCTTTCTTTTTTTTTATAGGCAACTTGAATCCATTCACCTTGGCAGGAAATGGGTTTAAGAATTGCTCCTTCTTCATGAATTTCGATAAGTTTGTTTGATTTCTGATTCACTTGAGAGCTTATGAATACTTCCTTCTAAAAGAATACTTTAAAAAAGCATTAATATGAGGTAGCAAGTTATATAATAAGGCGACATGTTCCACTTAATGATTTAGAATTAATTTCCATTAGTAATTAAAGGAAATATAACTGAAAAGCTGAATTAAAGAAGATGAAAATTAGAATAAGCAAAATATTAATTTTATTTTATCTGTTCAATGGATGCCTTCTACTTCCAAATGAAAAGAAGAATCAATCTTTCTTGTTATTAGCTATGCTCATGACAGGAGGAGCCACCAACGCAGAGGACTCAGGAGCAACAAAGGAAATAACTTCCTTTAGTATATCTGGTCAGTCTGGAGTTATCGGTGCAAACTCTATTGGAGTAACCTTACCTTTCGGTTCCAACTTAGTCGGACAAATCGCAACATTTACACATACGGGTAAGGCTGTAACAGTTGGCGCAACACAGCAAGTTAGTGGTGCCACTTCGAATGATTTTTCAGAACCAGTTGTTTATACTGTTATAGATGAAACTGGAAGCACAAAGTCATATACAGTTACTGTTACAGTAGCTGATGGTTCAGCAAAAGATTTTATAAGCTTTAGTATTCTTGGACAGTCTGGAACCATTGGATCGAATTCTATTGGAGTTACTGTTCCTTATGGCACCAACCCTAATAGTCTTGTAGCGACATTTACAATCTCGGGAGCCAGTGTAAACATAGGTGGAACGAACCAAGCAAGTGCAACGACATCTAATGATTTTACATCTCCCAAGGTATACACTGTAGTAGCGGCTAATGGATCTACTAAGAACTATACTGTCACAGTAGCAATAGCACCTAGCCCAGCAAAGGACATCACTGCATTTAGTATTCTAGGACAGACTGGAACCATCGGATCAAATTCTGTTGGAGTTACTGTTCCCTATGGAACCAATCCAAATAGTCTTGTAGCGACATTTACAATCTCGGGAGCCAGTGTAAATATAGGTGGAACGAACCAAGTAAGTGCTACAACAGTAAATGATTTTACATCTCCCAAGGTTTACTCAGTAATAGCCGCAGATGGATCAACTAAGAATTATACAGTCACAGTAAGTATTGCTCCAAATCCAGCTAAGGACATCACAGCTTTTAGTATACTAGGACAGTCTGGAACAATCGGATCAAATTCTATAGGAATTACTGTTCCCTATGGAACCAACCCAAATAGTCTTATAGCGACTTTTACAATCTCAGGAGCCAGCATAAACATAGCCGGAACGAACCAAGTAAGTGCAACAACATCAAATGATTTTACATCGCCTAAGGTATACACAGTAGTAGCAGCTGATGGATCTACTAAGAATTATACTGTCACAGTGTCTATAGCAGCAAATCCAGCGAAAGACATCACGGCATTTAGTATTTTAGGACAGACAGGAACAATCGGATCGAATACTGTAGCAGTTACAGTTCCTTATGGCACCAACCCGAATAGTCTCGTAGCGACATTTACAATCTCAGGAGCCAGTGTAAACATAGGTGGAACAAACCAAGTAAGTGCTACAACAATAAATGATTTCACCTCTCCCAAGGTATACACGGTAGTAGCAGCAGATAGCTCAACTAAGAACTATACAGTCACAGTAAGTATTGCTCCAAGCCCAGCCAAGGACATCACAGCTTTTAGTATTCTTGGACAGACTGGAACAATTGGATCGAATACTGTAGCAGTTACAGTTCCTTATGGCACCAACCCGAATAGTCTCGTAGCGACATTTACAATCTCAGGAGCCAGTGTAAACATAGGTGGAACAAACCAAGTAAGTGCAACAACTGCAAATGATTTTACATCCCCCAAGGTATACACAGTTGTAGCTGCTGATAGTTCCACTAAGAATTACACGGTAACAGTAACAGTTGCGCCAAATTCATCCAAGGATATAACTGCATTTAGTATCTTAGGACAAGCGGGAACCATAGGATCAAATACAATTGGAGTTACGCTACCGCCAGGAACTGATCCAAATGGTCTAGTAGCGACATTTACAATCTCAGGAGCCAGTGTAAACATAGCTGGAACGAACCAAGTAAGTGCAACAACTGCTAATGACTTCACATCTCCCAAAGTGTATACAGTGGTTGCAGGTGATGGATCCACAAAAGATTATACTGTAACTGTAACAGTAGTTTCGTTAACGAATCGGAATTGGAAATCCATAGCATCTTCATCCGATGGAACAAAACTTGCTGCTGTTGTAAATGGAAGTCAAATTTACACATCGACAGATAGCGGAGTGACATGGATAGCCAGGGATAGCAATAGGCCTTGGACTTCCATAACATCTTCCTCTGATGGACTAAAGCTTGCGGCAACAAGAAGTAATGGAGATAATGGAGCTATCCATACATCAACAGATAGTGGAATTACTTGGACATCAGGCGGGTCTGCTGTATTCCATACTAGTATCGCATCTTCAATGGATGGTACTAAGTTAGTAGTCGTTTCAAAAACTGGATGTACTTTTTGTGCTGCTGGTATTTATGCATCATCAGATAGCGGAATTACTTGGACAAAAAGATATAATCCAATAAACTGGTCTGCTGTAGCTTCATCTTCAGATGGAATTAAACTTGTAGCATCTAAGATTAACGGTCAAATCTATACATCAACAGATAGCGGAGTGACATGGACAGCAACGGAAAGTAATAGAACTTGGTCATCTGTAGCATCTTCCAATGATGGAACTAAACTTGTTGCTACAGTTAATAATGGTCAAATCTATACATCAACAGATAGCGGAGTGACATGGACAGCGAGAGAAAGTAATAGAACTTGGTCATCTGTAGCATCTTCCAATGATGGAACTAAACTTGTTGCTACAGTTAATAGTGGTCAAATCTATACATCAACAGATAGCGGAATAACTTGGACAGCAAGGGAAAGTAATAGAGCTTGGACAACAATCACCTCATCTGTAGATGGAACAAAACTAGTTGCGGCTGCAAGTAATGGTAATATTTATACCTCAACAGATAGTGGAGTGACTTGGCAGGTTCGGTTTTAATTTTCAATAATCAGTAGTTTACTTAAAGTTAAATGACCTCTGAGATATAGTTCTCAGAGGTTGTTTGGGAATTAAGATTCATCTATAAGGATAAGTTGATATTATATGGGTTTGTAAATAACTAATTTTACATTTTAAAAATAACTAAACATCGGAATAGTCTCGTTTATCATTTACACTTAAACTTCTACCTAAGAACAATTTGTATAAGGATTGGCACAGGCTTGTTCAGAATGCAACCAGCCTTTCTTTTTCTTATAATCCACTTGAATCCATTCACCTTGGCAGGAAATGGGTTTAAGAATCGCTGACTCTTCTTGGATTTCGATAAGTTTGTTTGATTTCTGTGATGCTTGAGAATTTAGGAATACTTTAGTGCTAGCAGAATATTTTCTTGCTGTTGTTTCTAATTTGGAAATGTGAACCCAACCAAGAGGATCTTTCCAGTTTACTATTGAATTCTCCATTTTATGAGAATTTTTCTTAGCAAAGGCTTCATTATCGATATAACTGACATCTGCTATACGAACCCATTTGCCAGAAATTTCAATGATCGTTAGCATTGTATCAATGGGTATTCTGGTTACAATTTGTCCAGATGGCTTGTCTCTTACATTGAGTCCATTGGGATCAGGATCGATTACATAAGCGCCCACATCGCATTTCTGTGGGGAATCTTTTGCAAAAGTGGGATGTAAGGAAACAATTACTGAAATTAAGGCAAATAGAAGTGTATATTGATTCATTGGTTTCATAAGATATTTTTTCCTCCGAAGAAAAAATAGTTCAGTAAGTTTAATACTCAGTTTAAAAGGTAACTAGAACCACCAATTATATATTGGGGTATAAGTAGTAACCTGCGTTTGTCTTACAAAACCACCAATCTTAAAAGCAAAAGGCGATATATTCCCAGCTTGCTGATCACATTGTGTCTTTGCTTCATCTCGCAATAGTAAATATGATGATTTACAATAGTTTGTTCTTAAACAGGCTCCAATAGATAAATTTAAGCAAGTCCACCAAGATTCTTCATAATAACCAGCTTCTTCTTTTCTTGCAGACCAAGTTAAGATAGCTTCTGGAGGTACATTAGTAGGTTTAGGTATTCGCCAGTCGGGATATCTTAATTTAGTACCCACATATGCAGCTTTTCTTCCAAGCTTAATTACAACTCTATCCTTAGATGTTTTAGTTGATCCATTACAGGTCCCAGATGAATCAGCCACCGTTAATTCAAATTCATATGAACCAGGTCTATCATACTCAAAATTAGCACCATTTAATGACTGATAATTTAAAATAATACCTGTTCCTGGGATGGTTTCAGGAGTAAGGCTAGAACCACTCGGAACAGAAACTAATCTCCATGATGCATTTAATAGCCCAGAGTTACAAATACTTGCATCTGGATCAAAAGATTTAGAGCCATCTAATGAGACTTTTCTTGAAGATGGAATGCTGGGACATTGATGAAAGGTCGAAGGAACACAAGGTGACTGACCATTTATTTGAGCTAGTGTGAAAAACTCAACCCACCTGTCTTCACCCGCATTAGCAATTGGAGCTGAATTTACGTCCCTTCTCATATTCACAGCTAAGGATGTATAATTAGCGTTAGGGCTATTTGTTGAAACTATTTCCACAAAAGATAATTGCCCATTACTTTGGTTTATATTAAATACTGCAATTTTGAATCCTGAGGCACTATATGTACTTGCATATAAAAAATGTCCACTGTCATCAATCGCAATATTTGTAGTAGAGAACCATTTCCAACTAGAATCTAAGGATTGCGTATCAATAATCTGAATTTGTATAAGACTTTTACTGGTTTCGTCAAAAGAATAAACTCTAAAACCATCTAAAATTGCATAAACATAATTCCCATTTGGGTGAACTTTTACAGGTTTCCCAGGATAAATGTTGTTACCTCTAATTGTTTGATGAAAAGTCCATGCATTTACATCCTCTCTAACAGATGCAACATTCAAACCAAAAATATCATTATCTCTATGTTGAAATGTTTGAAATGCAAACTTTCCATTAGGATGAAAGCTAATATCATTCACATCAGTTCCCCAAGCATTCGAAGGTAAATTAAGTCTCCAATTATCAAGCCAATTCATAGGTACAATCTGAAAATCATTCTGAATAGAATCCATTAATAGATCTCTTCCATTGGAAAAACTTACAGAAGTGCCTAATGGATTCATGAAGATTTTATAAGAATTTTGTCCCACATGTGTTAGATTACCAATATTTATTGCTTTTGTTGTCGCTACATCATAACCATAGTTAGCGATGGTACCGTCATTTGCAATTTGAATAGGATAAATTTTTCCATTGTGTTGTAATGGCGATGGCGAATTACCATTTTTGGATAATAAATATCCGTAGTTACCATTTGGATGTATGACAAAATCTGTGGCACCTAAATTTGAAATAGTAGAAATTTCACTAAAATTAGACGAAATAGGATCATATTTATAAGATGTTAAATGGTCAATAGAATACACTCCCCCACTGGTAGTGTTTGAAGTAGATGCTGAGAAAATGAATCTTCCTGAAGGATGCGTCGAAACAGATCTTGAAGAGTTTGGACCTATTGATCTAATATTTGTTAAGCTTCCATTGTTTTGAGTATTTATATCAAAAATTTTCATGGAATCCAATTGATTGCCTACAATGAGGTGAGTAGGTTCATAACAACATGTAAAATTTACTAGAAAGCTTGGGGCGACTTTATTTACATTCCCAGCTGCATCTCTCGCCCAGGCGTACAATCTTGAATTGCCATTGTT
>Ga0210043_1001977_pt1 | contig 14789 bp, 13 predicted proteins | sample CryGeymet201501t_FD_183990 | JGI IMG/M metagenome (GOLD analysis project Ga0210043, IMG submission 183990) | Groundwater microbial communities from Crystal Geyser aquifers in Utah, USA - Crystal Geyser metaG 2015-01t (SPAdes) (version 2) | ecosystem: Environmental > Aquatic > Deep subsurface >... | reverse complement strand
GATAGAATTGAAATATTCAATTGTGACGTTGATTCAACTAAATTTAGTCCCATAACTAACGGTGATCCAGCTTTTGCAAGAATTATAACAAATTTGCAACATGTTACTGATCTTGTTTGGCGTGAATTATTATCCGATCATACAGGTGTGATTGCAAGTGCAGCCGCCATATTGTCTGAAGTTATCGGCATAGGTGGCACATTGGCGTTGAAACCAACCGCTGCACAAATTAGAAGTGAGATGGATACAAGTAGTTCTAAACTATTAACTTTATCAACCCAGTTACAGACGGCTTTTGATAAGTTACCACCGGATGCAATAGCTGGTAAGACGGATGTTGAAACTGGTATTATTTTATCCGTTACGGCTGGAAGTACGACTAGTAGTTTGAATATCACAGCACCGGGTGGCGTTACATTATCACATCTTGAAGATGCAGTAATTTTTACAAATACAGTTGGCCGTGTCAAAGCTCTTGTTAGAATCAACAACGCAACAGGTACTAACCCAAGTTTCACGTGCCCCGTTACTCCGTCATTACCAAGTATACCGCAGATTGGTGATACATTTTTGGTAGGTCCGAAGTATATTGATACGGGAGGCCTATAATGAGAAGTTTTATTTTATCATTATTACTTTGTTGCTACGTATCCGCACAAGATACGACTACCAATCTTGTTGTGCATTGGAAACTCCAGGACAACGCTGCGGATCAAATCATCGTGGCAGAAGTCGGACCCACTGGTACGTTGCAGGGAACAGGAACCACGGCGGACCTGCGGGTAACCGGGCCAGGTCCTGGTGCCCCCTTTGCAATCCGATTCAACGGAACGGATAACCTGGTTGATTCCGGAGCACTGGGCTTTACGCCGACCTATCCGATCAGCTTTTCCTGCTGGGTGAATAATGAACTGGATGACTCACGCTCCTTTATCGGCGTCTCAGGTATTACGTTGGGCACTAGATTTCTCACGATGATAACACATAGTAATGACAATTGGTATTTCGAGCGGAGAAATACCACGTACTATTCTACGTCACTCGGATTGACCACTCAGCCCTTGAGTACCTGGAAACATATTGGCGGCGTCATGCACAGTGATACAGAGGTTGAGGGGTTCTTAAACGGTGTCTCCCTGGGCAAGAAGTCGGCGCTGCCATCAGTCTTGTTGACGAGTATAGACCGATTTAACGTCGGGGCGAGACGTGTATTATCCCCGAATTGGTTTTTTCAGGGCGGGATAGCAGATGCCCGAATGTACAATGCACGTGCATTGACTGCGGCAGATTTTGAGGCAATTCGGCAGGAAGGGCTTAGTTCACCTAGTGATCCAGTTGTAATTGATATGGGTGCCCCTACAGCTCGGCAATTGTATAACTTTAGAACAAGTACCTTGCTTAATGGACTCACAACAGCAACAGTTGAAGCAGCAATCGAAACATTGGTGGTAAACAACGACTATAATGGTTATGATTGGTCCGGTGTTGGGTTGTGTCATACAACCAATGGTACTGATATTTCTGTTAATTGTGATCCACTTATGATAAGTGAAACACATGCAATGGGAAGCGGGCATTGTGCCCCCGCAGTTGGGCAAAGAGTGTATTTTCTAAATCCCGCTGGTCAAGCAGTTTATGGAACAATCGAAGCACGGTACGAATTGCCTACTTACACTGAAATGCGTATTATTCGTTTTACAGCTAATCCTGATCCTACGTTAAAACGATATAAGTATGTTTCAAATGCAAGTTTTTATCATAATGGTAAAATGTGGAATCTCGATTATGATGCCGATATGAGATTAACAAATCTAACTGTCGGTTCTACATCTTCTTGGCAAACTACTATTATCAATTGGAATAACGGTGATTCAGGATTTGATCAAGGAAAAACATTGGTTAATTCAGGTAGTGGTAAACCATCATTAATAGCACTTGATAATGGTGAAATGTATATTGTTGGACAAGCTTTTTCTGGAGGTTCTACAGGAATTGGTATAACACGTCCTGATTTACGCATAGATTCTGTAAATAGTTATCTTGCAGGTAAAGGTGAATTAATATTAATGTACGAAGTACCTGGTTTAAATCAACAAGTACCAGGAACTGAAACCTATGAATTTGCTAATGCGCCATACATAAAAGGCTCACCAAGAGTACGATCAAAGGATACCAAAGATGAAACTGATATACACATTATTCCTTAGTGTATTTTGTCTATTTTGTTTGCGGCTTTTTGCTGTAGAAGAAATGGCTTACACTGCTACTGGACAAACTGTTTACATGCTTGGATGGCGAAATAATCCAGTGACTGGTACTGTAGAAATTTATGATACAGTATCCGATAATTTTGTGCCTTATGATAATATAGACCATGCTAACTATGATATAACAACCACAAGCATTAGTGATACTGGTTGGTATAAAATAACTGCACCAAATAAATTTATAAACGATGGTGATGTATTTATGTTTGATTGGCGTATTCAAGCAACCGGGGCGCCGTTACAAGATGATAGTTCATTTAGCCGCTATCAAGTTTACTATGATCAACGTTTGAAATCATTTATTCCACCTTCAGGTATTATTGGGCAAGGTGTTGTACCATTGGTTAATGCGCAATTGCAAGGTGGTACACCTGTACTTGATACAAGAGACAGTGGACCACTATTAACGGGTTTGAAAACTGTTACATTAGTAAAACCTACAAATGTTACGTTCAATGATGGTGTATACGCTTGGAACGGTTCTACAACTAACAATCAATTGTTACGGGATAGTAATGAATTTGATATTGAAAAACCTTTTAAGATTGCTTTTCGTTTTACTTTTGGAACTGGCCCTTTTTGGTTTGGTCTGTTTGAAGCCCCGGACAACTTGGATGATATATCAGCAAATTTAATAAACATTGACGAAAATCCTTCTTCAAAAGACGCTTTACGTGCTGGATGGATAATACAAACGAATGATTATATGCAACGAGTCAGTGCGGATACTGGTCCTTGGAAAGCTGTTGATACAACTTATTTTCCTGGTATTTCTGCTCTAAATTCTGGACCTGGTAATTATTTTTATATTGAATATACTCCAGGCCTATTAGGTGTAATGCAATTGAAGAATCAAAATGGGACAATTATTGATACTATACCTAGAACTGCTTTACCTATATCAGGTACAGCTATTGGTTTTGTAGCTAATGGTGTCACGTTTGTGTCAGATGTTGTTGTATCGGGTCCAGGTTATAGAGAAAATTATGTACCAAACGAAGCACAAATCAATGCAGAAGTTGAAACAGGACAAATTGGTCTTGATCTAACTGCCGTGTTAAATGATACAAATGAACTACAAACTGATTGGGCAAGTGCCGGACGACTAGAAAGTATGCTTAATAGTACGCTTAAACATAATATTGAATATTGGATAACAACTCCAAATGGAGACTTATCCACAATATACAATACAACAGACCCGACGCCATGATATGGACCTGATGCCATGATACGTAATCCTATGGAACCATGTGATTTTGAAGATGAAGATTGTTGTCCGATGTGTAAACAAATATCGGAACATCAATTCTACAAAGTCGTTAAAGGAACTGAACGTTGCCCGATGCACGGTGGTAGCAGGCAAGCTGTTAAGAATAAAGAAAATGCGGCTAATCAATATCGGTTGCATGTGTGGAAGCAGCGTTTGAATGAGTTTACTAGTAATGATCAGATAAAATCATTGCGTGATGAAGTTGGTATATTAAGAATTGTACTTGAAGAAACAATTAACAAGTGTCAAACTGCTGATGAATTGTTAATGTTTTCTGCACGTATTGCATCTTTAGCACAAGATATTGGTAAATTGGTTTCAGCCTGTGATCGCTTAGAGCGAAACATGGGTGAAATGATGGATAAACCATCTGCAATTAAATTTGCTGCTAAAATTATTGATATTATTGGACATAATATTCAAGATGAAGAAATTCTGGATATAATTAGCCACGAGATACTTGAAGAATTGAGAAATTAGATTTGATATGTCAAGTGTTATTGAATTAGAACTACTTGATTATGTATCAAGAGGCTTAAAACGTGCTGCTGTAAAACGTTGTTCCAAATGGGCAGAAACGTACAGAATTATTAAGGGTCAACCATGGAGACATGATAATTATCCTTGGTTAAGAGATATTGAAGATGCTGAATCAAGATTAATAATTGGACAAAAGGCAGCACAGGTTGGATATACAGAAGCGGCATTAAACAAGACATTTTACAATATTGATATCAAGAAAATTGATTGCTTGTATGTTCTACCATCTGAAAGTGACGCATCTGATTTTTCGTCAGGACGATTCGATCCTGCACTTGAGGAAAGTGAACATCTTCAAAAGATGTTCAGTGATGTAAATAATGTTGGTTTGAAACGTGCAGGTAACGCAATGTTGTATGTACGTGGAAGCAAGAGCCGAAGTAAATTGAAATCTATTCCAACAGGCTTTATAGTGTTGGATGAGATTGAAGAAATGCCGGAAGAAAATATACCTTTAGTATTGGAACGTTTCAGTGGGCAAGAAATTAAGCAGGCTATGATGTTATCAACACCGCATATACCGGGTGTTGGGATTAATAAATACTATATCACTTCAACAATGGAAAGATTTAATTTCAAATGTCCCTCTTGTGGGAAGTACATAGAATTAACGTTTCCTGATAACATTATTGTAACTGCTGAATCAGTCACAGATAATACATTGAAAGATTCACATTACATTTGTCACTTGTGTAAATATAAACTTGAACATAAGGTAAAAATACAAGCAATAAGTGGCGGTGAGTATGTAGCAGATTATCCTGGACGTGCGAACCGTGGTTTCCAAGTGAATCAAATGTATTCACCAACCGTCCATGCGTGGGAATTAGCGGAATCATATTTGAAGAGTTTGTATGACCCAACGGAAGAACAAGAGTTTTATAACTCGAAGTTGGGTAAAGTACATATTGTTGGTGATTCAAGAGTTACTAAAGAATCAATTGATAAGTGCAAACAACCATATGTCAAAGGAGCACGTTTTACGTCCCCGATTATAACACTTGGTATAGATGTTGGTGCGACCTGGCACTACGAAATTGATGAATGGCATCAAACGGGTGATGTAAGTGCTACGTTGGATATGACAGATGTATTTGAACCACGTCTAATGGAAGAAGGAGAAATACCACTAGATGATGGAATGGTTGAGATCATAAAGTTTATACAACGTTATCAAGTTAAAGGTTGTGTTATTGATCGTCATCCTGAAACCTATGTTGTAAATAAAATTAGTGGACGTTACCCCGGCCTTGTTTATGCGTGTATGTTTGGCCGTAGCTCAACTGGCAGAACAATAAGTATCAGTAAAGAGGATGAACGTCTTTTAACTGTTGATAGAACATCATGGTTTGATAGTGCATTGGGTAGAATTATTAGTGGAAAGATGGATTTGCCTAGTAACTTAAGTCACGTGTTTGAGAAACAATTGCAAGTACCTGTTCGTATTTATGAGAGGGATAAAAATGGAAATGCAGTTGGTCGTTGGGTGAGTCAAAGTCGCCATGACCATTTTGCATTAGCTAGAGTTTATTCAGAAATTGCGTTGTTGATCGCATTAGAGAATATAGAAGTACAATCGACTCAACCAGTCTTTTAGGTTATAAAATGTTTACAAATCTTCATTTACAATTATTCAACGATGAATGGGAGCGTTATCGCTTAACCTATGAGGGTGGTCGTCCATTTGTTGAACGTTACTTGAAAAAATATAGTGTACATGAAGATGATGCAGATTTTCTCGATAGGAAGGAAATAACATATTGCCCAGCATTTGCTGCTTCTGCTATTGATGAAATCAATAATTCAATTTTTGCACGGATGCCAGATGTTACACGTATCATTGGCAATGGTACGTATTCTAAGACCTTGTTAGGTCTCAACCTAGGTGTTGATTTCAAATCAACATCTATTGACGGTTTTATTGGTTGTCAAGTGCTCCCCGAACTGACAACTATGGGCAAAGTAGGGGTGTACGTCGATATGCCAACCGTCGTGCCAAACTCGCTCGTAGGTGAACCTGCGATACATCCCTACTTCTATATTTATCGTGTTGAAGATATTATATCATGGGAATATGGTGAACCTGGATCAGGAAAAGAATATACAAAGTTAGTGTTACGTGATAATTATTACAAGAAGGATGCAGTATTTGGTTTGATAGAATCACTGCAAGAGCGATACAGGTATCTTGAAGTTTTAGATGGTATCGGTATACGTGTTCGTTTCTATTCAACCGATAAAAGTGGTGTGTTAAGGGAAGAAGTTGAGAATGAACAATTGCTGGAATTACCAAGAATACCTTTTGTTATGTTTCAGTTGAGACATAGTTTGATGAAAAATGTTGCAGATTATCAAATTGCTTTGATGAATATTGAATCAACTGACATTAACTTTGCACGCAAAGCCAACTTCCCATTATACACGGAACAAACAAATTACATACAAACATTACCAAATATACCACCAGAGGAAGAAGATTCTGATAGACCGGGTGAACATAAAGTTGAGTTGGGATTAAAACATGGACGACGTTACCCGAAAGGGACGGACCGTCCACAATTTATAAATCCTTCACCAGCTCCTCTTGAAGTGTCAATGAAGAAGGGTGATAAGATCAAGGAAGATATTCGATTGCTAGTACATTTGAATTTAACCAATCTTGGTAATCGACAAGTTTCCGCTGAGAGTAAACAAGTTGATAAACAAGGTTTAGAGAATGGATTGAGTTTCATTTCAATTGTTTTGGAAGAAGGTGAGCGTAAGCTGGCTACATTCTGGAACATGTATGAAAATGATAAAACGGAAGTTGTTGTATCATACCCACGTCACTTTGATTTACGTACTGATGAAGACCGTCGACGCGAAGCTGATGCATTAGGTGATCTTTCACATAAGATACCAAGTGATCTATTTAAGCGTGAAATAATGAAAAAAATTGTTGAAACTATTTTAGGCGGACGGTTACAAGATACAAAGTTGATAGAAATCTATAAACAAATAGATAATGCACCTTCTGTAACTTCAGATGCTAAATTGGTTCTTGCAGATCATGAAGCAGGTTTGGTCAGTGATGCAACAGCGTCAATTATTCGTGGTTACAAACCTGACGAGGTTGAGAGAGCACAAAAAGATCATGCTGAACGGTTAAAGAGAATCAATGAGGCACAAGGTGGAGTCGGTGGTGATGCACGTGGTGTTCCTGATACACAAATTGATCAAGTTGATCCACGTATGGAAAAACAAGGTGAGCAAAAACGTGGTGTAGATAAGTTGGAGAATAGATAATGGCTGCTTATGCTAGTATTGTAGATGCTGATACTTATTTCACGACTCGTTTGCCGAGCGAAGAATGGGATGTTGCAAGTGTAGGAGATAAGACTAAGGCTCTCGCAACTGCTACACGTTTAATTGATCAACTAAATTTCAAAGGTGTGAAAGCTGATCCTGGACAAGAGAATGCTTTTCCACGTGATGAAGGAACAGTAGTTCCTCAACCTATAATTGATGCATGTTTTGAAGTCGCATATGCTTTATTAGAAGGGAGGAATCCAGAATATGACTTTGAGAATATAAATGTTATTGGTTCTGGCATAGGTGCCAGTCGTTTGACAAAAGACATTGATAATGTTCCATTGAATGTGATACACAATATACCAAGCACAATTGCTTGGAACTATTTACGCCCGTACCTAAACAATTCCTTGACTTTGAGATTGGAGAGATTAAGTTGAAACCTACCACAACCACAACCACTAACAAATACATTTATTTGTTTCACCCTGTTTATGATGACCCACCTGTTGACCCACCTGTTGACCCACCTGTTGACCCACCTGTTGACCCACCAAAAGCTAAGCTGGGTGAATTGAGTCCTGAGCAACAAGCTGCTGTTGATAAAATTGTACAGGAACGTGTTGCTAAGTTGAAGACTGAAAATGAGAAAATGATCAAACAGTTGAATCAGATTAAACAGAGTAAGAGTTTGACTGATCAAGAGAAAGAAAAACTGCAACAACAGATTGATGATCTTGAAGCGGCAAGTATGACCAAAGCGGAATTGGCTACTAAAGCTGCAAAAGAACAAGAGAAGAAAAATCAAGAGGAAATTGAACGTTTAACAGGTGAGGCCACAGGGTGGAAATCACGCTATGAGAATTCAACTATTGAACGTGAAATAACTGATGCGGCTATTAGAGCTGAAGCTTTCAGGCCGTCTCAAATCGTCACATTACTTCATGGTAACACCAAATTGGTTGAAGTAATGGAAGACGGTGAACCAACCGGTAAATTTGAAACACGAATCAAATTTGGTGGCCGGGACTCTGAAGGTAAACCTATGGTTATGGATTTGACCGTTGAGGAAGCCATTCAAGAGATGAAAAAAATGAATGAAGAGTATGGGAACCTGTTCAAGTCAGGGCTGGTTAACGGTGTTGGTGGTAACAACGTGCCAGGAACCGGACCTCTTACGTCGAAGGTTCTTTCGTCGCAAGAGGCTTACATGAAACAACGTGACAAGATCAAGGAAACAGTTCGTTAATTGTTTAAGGAAACAGTTCGTTAATTGTTTAAGGAAACAGTTCGTTAATTGTTTAAGGAAACAGTTCGTTAATTGTTTAAGGAAACAGTTCGTTAATTGTTTAAGGAAACAGTTCGTTAATTGTTTAAGGAAACAGTTCGTTAATTGTTTAAGGAAACAGTTCGTTAATTGTTTAAGGAAACAGTTCGTTAATTGTTTCTTGATCAAATATAAAGGGAAATCTAGTGTTAAATAAATACACAATGATCTGGTGTCCAGTCTATGATAATAGTCTGGACCCGTGGAATCCTGAATTGTGGGCACGTGAATCCATTGCGATTCTTGAGGAGTCTATGGTTTGGGGTAGTTTGGTTCACCGTGATTTCAATGATGAAGTTGCACGATTTGGTGATGTTGTGAATACACGTAAACCTTCTGAGTTTACGGCAAAGCAATATGCCAAGGGTGATACGGTCGTATATCAAGATGCATCAGCGCAAAATGTTCAAGTCAAGCTTGATCAAATTCTTGATATTTCATTTTTGCTGTATGACGTTGAGCGTACTTACGCTTTTGCTGATTTGGTTGATGTTTATCTTCAACCTGCTGTATCAGCAGTAGCACGTTCCATTGATCGTAAGATCGCTGGACAGGCTGCACAGTTTCTTGATAATACAGTTGGTGGGATGGGTATGTCAAGTGCTTCCACTATTCGTGGATATTTGGTTGCTGCTGAACGCCAATTGAATGATCAAAAGGTTAGTGAGATTGGTCGTAATTTTGTCATGGGATCAGCTATTAAAGAAGATATTCTTAATACTGATTTGTTTGTCAAGGTTAATGAGGCAGGTGATGAAAGTGCTTTGCGTAATGCTTCACTTGGTAATTTCTTTGGTTTGAATACTTTCATGTCATTGAATACGCCAAATTGTGTTGGTGCTACCCAGGGTACTGCAACAACGACAAGTGCCGCAGCGGCTGCTGGGGCTACAAGTATTGCTATCACGGTTGTTGGTACACCAGGTATGTATATCACAATTGCTGGTGATATGAATCCTGTTCGTCTTTTGGATGCAACACTAACGCCAGCAATTCAACGTCCGTTGAAGAATGCTGTAGCAAATGGTGCCGTTGTTACCAAGTATACGGCTGCTGCGGTTGATTTAGTAGGTGGCTATGCGGCAGGTTGGTCTAAACCTGTTCATATTGACGGTGGTCCTGTACCAGTTATTGGACAGTTGGTTGCATTTGGTGTAGCTGCTGATGAGTACATCATTATTGATGTTGATAATACCGCTGGTTCGGATTATGATATCACTTTGGATCGTCCTCTTGAAGCTGCAATTGCTGATAATGCTGCTGCGAACCTTGGGCCTAACGGCTCAATGAATTTGGCATTTAATCGAAAAGGTATTGCTTTGGTTAATCGACCACTAGATCGTCCTCGGACGAATAATTCTAGTGTTGCGGTTGTTAATAGTAATACGATTTCGATGCGTGTCGCAACATCATGGGACCAAGATACCAAAGCACTTAAGGTATCAATTGATAGCTTATTTGGTGTCAAGACTCTTGATAATCAATACGGATGTGTCCTCCTTGGCTAACTTCGCTACTGGGTGGGTGGGCAGCATGGATGCTGCTTTGTTTAAGGTAATATGGTATATCATGAATCGTGATTTAAAAAATAACGTGTACATTCTTAAACGTCGGTTTGGCGTTTATGTTATGTATTATGCACGTTTGGCTGATACAGCTATAAATTACGAAACAGGTGAACAGGGTGTTGTTTATGCTACGCCGGTTCGTGAGAAAGCTATTTTATTACCTGTAGATTATAGTATCAATGAACGTCTTGGTTCACAAATGAATATCTTTCGTGGAGATTTGAAATTTGGCGACCGCTTCTTGATTTTTGATAAACGTGTAAGTGTCGGGATCGGGGATTATTTCATATATGAAACTAAGCAATATGATATAATTCGTTTCGTTGATTACATTGACGGTGATGCAAAATTCGTACAAGCGAGGAACATAAATGATGAATCCGTTGCTTAAACGTTATATTGTGGCATCATTGACAAAACATTTCTCTGATTTATGTGCTGCCCAGAATCCTGTTATAATTTTTGTATCAGAAGACGAACAACGTGATACAAATAGTTTGACACAGTGGGTTGAACTACGAATCATTGGTCCTGAATTCCGTCCTTTAGATGGTAATACACACCTTTTGAGTGTGGAAGTGGATTTGCTAGTTACCAGCAAACCGCTTGCGTCTGACATATACGCGATACATAATATCACGGGTTTGTTAGCCGCAAATTGCAGTCCCGTACCCGTTACGGTTAGCGGGGAAATGAAGTTTTGTTTAACATTGGACCCGGATGTTGCAAAGAGTATTAGAATATTCGATTATGGTCGTCAAGCTGATACAAAGACAAAACGGTCGAGTGTTATTGCAATTTACGAAAACGAAGTGGAAGTTAATTTCTAAGTGAGGTTATAATGCCTAAGAAAGATTTACGTAATGCCACTTTAACTATACGAGATGCAACGACTCCAACGCCGTTGTCTACTGTAGTTAAAATTGGTACGGGTAATATCACTTTTACAGAAAATTACCCGATGGAATATGAAACAGACCGTGGCAGTATCGCCAACGGAACTGTTCGTAGAGGGGATGATGTCCCGGTGGAAGTCAATGTGACTTGTACTTGGTTTGAAATTTTATCAGAAGCGACTGATTTACCTTTGGTTTATACACCAAAGGAACTTTTGCGTGGTGAGGGTCGGGCTGTTGCCGCTATTAGTGTCGGTGCCGATCCTTGTGAACCTTATGCTTGTGAACTCGAACTTCTTTTGGAAGTTGAGTGTGCAACGGGGGCACGTAAAGATGAAAAAATCGTATTTGATGAATTTCGTGTTGAATCGTGTGCTTTTGATGTATCAGCCGGAACACTTGTGTTCTCTGGTAAGTCGAAGCAAATTAGTCCATCAGTAACTAGACCGGCGCAGGCTTAAATTATGAAAATTAAAGGATTGACAATTGGTGAACCTAAACCCAGGGTCACTATAATTGAACGTGGTGACGTTACGCATGTCTTCAAATTGAAGGCTGTAACAAATACGGACGAGTTTGATAAAATTTGTCCATTGCCCCAACCTCCGAAGTCTATGAAACCAGGTGGTTTGGTAACAGTAAACTATGAATCTCCTGAATATAAGGAAGCGTTGACAAAGTATTACCAACTCAAAACGAATTGGATAGTGCTACAATCAATATCTGCTACTGAGGAGTTGCAATGGGATACTGTTGATTTAAATAAACCAGATACTTGGGAAAATTATATCAAAGAGTTGGGGGATGCTGGTTTGACACAAGGTGAAATAACACATTTAATCACCGAAATCAATAAGGCGAATAGTTTTGATTCTGATCGCATGGATGAGGCACTTGACCGTTTTATTCGTGGGCAGGAGGCTCCGGTGGCGGGTTAGTAATACCAGACGGACGCACGCCCGACTACGCAGTGTGGCGGGCGTGTGAACGTTTCGGGATACTACCACCCGAATGTAAACCCGAATGGAATGAAATGCACTGGTGGGTACAAGAATGTTTGATAGCTTATAATACGGGTCGCATAAAAGAGGAACATGAATTGGCTAGTCTTGGGTTACACTTGTAGGTGAATGATGTTACGATTTACAGGGGGTTTGTCACAGTTTGTATTTGATGAGCGGCGGTTCAACCGTGATACACAAAGACGGTTGACGAAACTCGCTAAAGAGGCTATAAGAGATTGGTTGTTCGCGGTGTTGAATGCTATTGATAATGCGCCCCATACAGATGGTGATTCATTTCCCATACAGACTGGTGAGGCAAAAGGATCATTTAAGCCGTTGGCTAGGTTGTTGAATCAGTCGCAAATTTCTGTAAGTTTACCTATAACACCCGCGCCTGGAAGACCAAATTATATTTCTAGGGGAGCTAGTCAGGGACAAGTTGTTTTTCAAGCAAATGCTGGTGATTTCCATATCATATTTGAATTTTCGAGTGACGTTGAACACTTCTTGATAAATGAATATAATCTAAATACACGGTTTGGACCTAATGCGTCAGTTACACCTTGGAACTCTTTTGCAGCAGGTGGGCAAGCATTTGAAGATTATATTCATGAAAATGTTGAACGATTTTTTCCAGATATAAATGATTATATCATTGTACGGGACGAAGCATAATGTCTAGGATAAATACAGCACAGCTAGGTTTAGACGCTACGCAGGCTATAAATGCAACACGTGGATTATCACGTGCATTTAAGAAACTTAATGCTGAAATATCAAGTGTTCGACGTGTAACACAAAAACTTGATGAAAGCGGTAATCTTATTCGTGCAACCCTACAGGGGATGACACGTGACGGTGCAGAATATCGTTTAATCATGCAAGATTTTAACCGTGTGTTCCCAACAGTCACGACGACTGTAAATACCGTAACACAAGCTTTTAATAAGGTACGTGAAGCCCAACAACGGGCTGTTGAAGTTGCACGCGAAGAACGAATTGAGATTGAAGCGAATATACGGGCACGTGATAGAGCAAAAGCTTCAATACAGGCAGGTATACAAGCTGTAGCTGCACAAGTTGAACAACAAAAACGTCTTGTTGAACAACAAGAACGAGCAGAACGTGAAGGTATCTTAAATGTACGTTCGAGAGCAATACAGGAACAACAACGTGAAAATATAGCATTACAGAAACAACGGTTTGCAGCTTTTGAACGACAACGTGCAATCGCATTGCAAACTGCACGTACAATTGTACGTGGACACATTGATGCTGCACGTGCCGCGAATCAACCGTTAATCATAACTGATCGACTGTCTAAGGCTGCACGTCGTGCAAACATTGATTTATCTAAAATACCAACAAGGTTCCGGGAAATCGAACAAGCAGCAAATCGGGCTGGTCAAGCGGCCAGGGTGTCCCGACAACCTGCACAAGATGTTCTTATATCATGGCGGTCTTTTGGACGTTTGTTTATTGTACAAGCGTTACATCAGTCTATTGCACTTGTACGTAGTCAATTAGCGGAAGCTGCACGAGAGGCTAAAGAATTCTCAAAGACTGTTGCTGCAATCAGGACGATTTCTGAAGATGCAATTAATACAACGGATGCGTGGACCGCTGCTCTTGCTGATTTTGGATCAAACTTACCATTTAATCAACTTGAGATTGCAAAGGCCGCTTATCAAGCCTTATCCGATCAAATTATACACACAACCGATGATTTGGGTTTTTTAGATTCAGCGAGCAAGTTAGCTATTGTTAGTGTATCAGATATTGAAACTTCCGTTGATGCATTATCATCAGTAACCAATGCCTTTAATTTCAGCTTATTACGTACTGATGCAATTGCTGCAACATTATTTGCAACCGTTGACTTAGGTCGTGCTAATCTTGAAGAATTAGGAAAGAATATTGGTCGTGTAAGTATTCTATCAAAACAATTGGGTATCACGTTTGATGAACAACAAGCAGCGTTAGCAACATTATCAATTCAAGGTTTGAAAGAAAATGTTGCTAAGACATTGTTGGTTAATGTTTATAACAAATTACTACGCCCATCGGAACGGTTGAAAGAGATTCTGGATAAGTGGGGTTTCTCTAGTGGTCGTGCAGCATTAGCCGCTCTAGGTCTTGGTGGTGTATTGGAAGGTCTACGTGAAGAGGCGAAAAGAACTGGTGATGAAACAAGTGATTTGGCTGAAATATTTCAACGTTTACGTGCGGTTACTGGTTCTCTGGGTCTTGATACAGAGAAGTTGCGTGCAACCATGGAAGAAAGCGGGGAAATCACAAAAGATTTCGCCAGTGATTACCAGAAAGCTCTTGAGTCAACATCCATAGAGTTGGACAAGCAACTAGCGAAACTCAATGCGGCTTTACTACGGTTCGGTCAACGTGTTAATGAAATTATTGTATCAATATCAAAAAGGTTTGGCGGTCTTGATCGTATCGTTAGTATATTTTCTGTAACTATTGCTGATCTTGGTGCATTGTTCGTAGCTACACGTATTATCGCGTTTATACGAAACCTGAGTGCTGTTTTAACTGTAACCGAAACAACTGCTATAGCTGCAACTGCCGCAACAGGTGGTTTAGCTGCAACATTGGCGGCTGCATG
>Ga0210043_1001975_pt1 | contig 14797 bp, 18 predicted proteins | sample CryGeymet201501t_FD_183990 | JGI IMG/M metagenome (GOLD analysis project Ga0210043, IMG submission 183990) | Groundwater microbial communities from Crystal Geyser aquifers in Utah, USA - Crystal Geyser metaG 2015-01t (SPAdes) (version 2) | ecosystem: Environmental > Aquatic > Deep subsurface >... | reverse complement strand
GTTTAAGATTTGTTTTTTTTCATGTTCTTAGAATCATGCGAGCGTAGTGAATCGGAGGTGAAGGGGAGAAATTGATTTATGATAGAATTAAAGCGCATGAATAGATTTATAGTTATTTTAGCGACCTTAGCAATCCTGATATTGGTGGTTTTACTTGCCTCCGGTTGGCCGGCGCGGTTTGTGTCATCGCCGGATGGACAGATTGAGTCGACTGCGGATACGTTTGATGATTCGGTTGAGTTCGAGACCGCTCCTGCACTTATCTATTGAGCTTTGAATACCCTTCTCCTATTCGTTATTTGCAGATCAGGTGGTAGAATAAGGGCATGAACTCCGCATGCTCAAAGATTTTGAAACAAATAAGAACTACCCGGATTTAGAAGTTAAATCTTTGCCGAGGCCTGTTTCGTGGAGAAAGGCGCTTGGAGTCGGTTTGGTGACTTTGGGTCTTTCTATTGGTACAGGAGAGCTTATTCTTTGGCCTCATTTGACTTCAAAGTTTGGCTTAGGTATTTTGTGGGGCGCGTTGGTCGGTATTACTTTGCAGTATTTCATTAATCAGGAGGTCGCGCGATTGGCGCTGGCGACAGGCGAGAGCTTTTTTACTTCTTCGTCTCGGGTTTTTCGCTATTTTCCCTTTTTGTGGCTTGGCGGTGCGCTTTTATTGTATATTTGGCCCGGTTGGGCGGGAGCTATCGGAACGACGCTAACCGCGCTATTTGGCTTTGGTAATTATATAGTTTGGGCTTGGGTTAGTTTGGCGCTTGTTTTGGTGATTACTTTTTCCGGACGCACAGCGTATAAGATGTTGGAGCGGGCGTTGATGTTTGTGATTCCTCTTTTTTTCGCTTTGTTGATATTCGTTAGTTTTTTGAATTTGAACAATGGACACATTGTGCAGGTTTTCAAAGGTTTATTTAACTTTGGTTGGCTACCGGAAGGAATTGATTTGAGTGTTTTTTTGGCGGCGGCTGTCTTTGCCGGCGCTGGTGGTATTTTGAATCTGTGTATTAGCTTGTGGTATCGCGATAAACAGTTGGGTATGGCGAGTTATGTCGGCCGGATAACAAACCCGATAAGTGGGCGAGCGGAGACAGTGGCGACTACGGGGGCTATTTTTGAGACTAGCCCTGATCAGCTACGGCGTTGGCGGGGTTGGATGCGTTACATTCGCATAGACCAAGGGCTCATCTTTTGGTTTCTCGGTTTAGTAACACTGATTCTTCTTTCTGCGAATGCGTTTGTGGTATTGAGTCCGCTTGGTCTGGTGCCGGAGGGTACGGAGGTGGCGGTAGTGCAGGCGGAGATATTCGGCCAGCAGTGGGGGTTGCTTGGTTCGCGGGCATTTTTAGTAATGACTTTCCTGATGCTGTTTTCGGCGATGTGGGCTATTATTGATGCGTTTGTGCGTATCGTGAGCGATATTCTTTACGTGAATTCGCGGATTGGGTCGTTGCAGAAATGGTTTGCAGTGTTGCGAAATTTTTCCATTCATCAACTGTACTATGGGCTGATTGTTGGTTTAGTGATTATCAACGCGGCTCTCATTCCTCTGCATCAACCACTTTTCTTTTTGGTGGTGAGCTCTGTCTTGGGTGGAGTGGTTATGGCGTTGTATGTACCGCTTTTGTTGTATATCAATAATCGTCGTTTGCCAAAGCCGCTTCGCCCCGGTTTAGTAACGAATGCGATGTTGGTATTAGCAAGTTTGTTTTATGGAGTCTTTAGTGTTCTTTTATTAATTCAAAAATTCTTTCATACTTAAGTTATATGGATAATGTTGTTATTGTGGGCGCGGGACGGCTTGGCCGAGCCTTAGAGTGTATTCTTAAAGAAAGAGCTGGCTTGGAGCTTTGGGATACGGATTTTGCCAAGCATCCGGAGCAGAAAGAGTTGGCGGAGATAATTCCGACGGCGGGGTTTGTGCTTGTTTGTACTCCTTCTTGGACACTGCGCGAAGCGCTTAGTCAGATAAAACCGTTACTTGATCCCATGGCAGTGGTTATCCTTTTTCAAAAAGGTATTGAAGAGCAGACGCTCAAGCTCAGTCCGGAGATAGGGAGAGATGTGCTTGGGGAAGAGCAACCAATAGCGTACATTGGCGGGCCGATGATGGCGGAGGAGTGTTTACTTGGTCAGCATAGTTTTGGTGTGGTGGCGTCACAGAAGGAGGAGGCACTTACTCCTGTGTTAGAGCTTTTTTCCGGCAGTACACTTCGGTTAGAGTCTTCTTCTGATCTGCGCGGTGTGCCACTGGCCGGTGTTTTGAAAAATGTGTACTCGTTTGTTTTGGGGTTGGCAACCGGTCTTGGCTGGGGAAAGAATGCCTGCGGCTGGCTGGCTGGTCGGTCTATCGCGGAGATGGATATTTTAATGGAAAAGTTGGGCGGTGACGTGGAGACGGTTTACGGGCCGGCGGGCATCGCGGATTTTATAGCGACGGCTTTTAATGCTGATTCACGGAACAGGACGCATGGCGCGGAGTTGGCAAGCAGGGGAAGCTCTGTGTTAGAGAGTGAGGGCGCGCGGTCTTTGCCGGCGCTACTAGAGATGGTGCCGGCAGAGGTATTGGCCCAGTCTCCGCTTTTGCGCGCGGCGCGGGACGTGGCGATTTCCGGCCGGCCGGCTAAGGAAGTTTTTGATGAACTCGCAGTATGAAATATGCTCTGGTTTTAGATGCCGGGACTACGAATATTAAAGCTTTTGTTTTCGCAAAAGACGGCACTCTAGTTGCCCGGGCTTCTCGGCCGACTTCTACAAGTAAACCAAAAGAAGGCTGGGTCGAGCAGGATCCGGTTGCGTACGCACGCGCGGCCGCGGAGGTTTTGCGGGAGGCGGTTGCGGTAAGTAAGCTGGATCCGGCTTTGTTTGTTGGCTTGGGCATTGCAACACAGCGGGAGACGGTGATTGCTTGGGATAAAAAAACAGGCCAGCCGTTTGGGCCGGCGATTGTTTGGCAGGATACGCGGACGCAGCAGTGGTGTGATGAGCGTTTGGCTATGTCGGGCGCGTTGGTTCGCGAGCGAACAGGGTTGCGCCTTTTGCCTTACTTTTCCGGTTCAAAAATGACCTGGTTGTTGGAGCAGGTTCCGGCCGTGGCGCAGGCGCACGCTGAAAATCGCCTTGCAATTGGCACCATGGACACCTGGCTTGTTTGGCAGTTCACGAATAATCACGCTTATAGAACAGACATGACCAATGCCTCCAGAACTGCGCTTTTAAATATTCATAAAGGTATGTGGGATCCGGAGTTGCGAAGTTTGTTTGGTGTGCCTGAAGGACTTTTAGCTGAAGTGTTGCCGACGTGCTCTGTGTTTGGGGAGTTAGATGAGAAGATTATTGGCTGTGCGATGCCTATCGCGGCTGTGGTTGGGGATCAGCAGGCAAGCTTGTATGCTGCCGGTAATTTGTTGTCTGAAGATCGGCATGTGACTAAGGTGACTTTTGGGACGGGGATGTTTATATTGCAGTATCGCGGGCCTAAGTGGTTTATTCATAATAGTTTTTTCACAACTTTAGCCGCTGATTCACATTACGGAGTGCCGCGCTTTGCGTTAGAGGCGAAAATTGGGGAGTGCGCTAGCCGGGTAACTCCGTTTGTAGGAGATAAAGAGGCGCTTTTGCCGGTTCTGCGTTCTTTAGCGGAACAGGCGGCGGTGGCGATTGGGCGGTTGCCGACACCGCCTAATTTGATAGTTATTGACGGGGGTGTTACCCAAGATGATCGCCTGGCCGGACTTTTGGCTGCGGCAAGCGGCATTCCGGTGCGGCTACAAATGACAAGTGAAGCAACGGCGCTGGGGACTGCTCAGCTCGTGTTTGAGACGTTGCGCGGTGAATAGGTTGGGGGATTAGGAAATTAAGGAAATTGGGAAATTGGGAAATTAGAAAATTGGGTTATACTAAATGGAATATGTTGAAAAGGAAGAAGGAGGCGGATGGTAACATCCTAAAAATAACGAGTACGGAGCGGTATCGGACCGTGGAGGAGTTATTTGAGAAAAGTCAGGCGAATAGCGCTTATTATACGCTACTGGCGCTTTCGGCGATGATCATTGCCGCGGGACTGCTTTTGAATAACGTGCCAGTGGTTATTGGCGGCATGTTGGTGGCGCCGGTGCTAACGCCGCTTCTGCTTATTAGTCTTGCGGTTGCGCTTGGCGAGCTGGCCGTGGTGCGGCGAGTTGGACATCTTATGGCAAAGTCTTTCGCCATTGTGCTGATTATGGCGTTTTTCTTGGCCTTATTTTTTGGACATACACAGGCGACTTTTGAGATAGAGAATACGGCGCGGACGGCGATGCTTTACTTTATAGTGGCGCTGGCTTCCGGAGTCGCCGGTACGTTTGCTATGACGCGAAAAGAACTTTCGGATGTTTTGCCGGGAGTGGCTGTGGCTATTTCTTTGGTTCCGCCACTAGCGCTTGTTGGTATTTGGTTAAGTGAGTTGAATTTTGCCTTTGCGCAGTTCTACTTTTTGATATTTTTGTTCAATCTGTTTGGTATCTTAGTGGGTGGTTTGGGTGTTTTCTCCCTCCTTGGTTTTTACAGGTTGAAGCCGCAGATAGAAGCTGAAGAAGAGCGTGTGGTTAAAAAAGAAAAGAGAGCAAAAGCTAAAAAAGTGGCTGCTGGTAATTCTAAGGCTTGATGGTAGGTCTGCTTGACTGGGATTTTGAGTTATTAACTTAAGAGATAACTTAAAGATGGTAATGTGGTATAATTATTGAAAGGTTGAGTGGGATTTGTTTTTTAACATTATTCTATACATTTATGCATATTGCTGCATTTATTCTTTTGATTGTTGGTGGCCTGAACTGGCTACTGCTGGCTCTCTTCAACTGGGAGGTGGGCAGTCTTGTTGGGGGAATGGATTCGGTCGTGGCTAAGATTATTTATGTACTGGTTGGTCTAGCCGCATTGTACGAAATCTTCACTCACAAGAAGTGCTGCACTTCCTGTGTAGTGAAGAAGACCGGTGGCGAGCAGATGTAAGATATTCACGCAGATCACAAAAAACCCGCCTTACGGCGGGTTTTTTGTGATCTCTTCTGCATTAATTCTGCGTAGTAATCCGCGTTTGATTTGCGGTTCTGCGTAGCAGCTTAATCCAGGAAATCAATGAGGTCGCCGGCGAACTCGCTGAATGTAGACTGGAAGGAGGTGAGGAAGTCACTCATGGCCTCATTCCTGTCGTCAATTATTTCGAGCTGCGTGCTCATGATAGACAGTTGGTTTTGGGAGGTGTTAACTGTGGTTAGAGCACCTTGGCGACCAGCTGGGCTGCTGAGAGCGGCAGCTGTAATTGAAGAGAGCCGAGCGCTTAGGCTGCCGAGAGTCGTGGCAAATCCGGCTTGCTGTGCCTGTGACTGTCTGATGTTTTGCTGCATCAGGACGAGCGTGTTGGCGAGCCCGGAAAAAAGCTGCCGGGTTTGATTAAGGATCTGTTGTTTTTCAGCTTGTGTTTGAGCCGAGGCACTAGGGGTACCGGCTGCGCTGAGCGCGACTGCCAGTAATGCGACTAGAAAAATTTTCTTCATGATTATATACCAAGTTTTTTGTTAAACGACCTTTTGTTTTGGTATTACCTTATCTCCGTATCTGGAGACGATAATATACTCATACTCTTACATTCCCTATGAGGAAGGAGTGAAGATAATACTTAATTTTAGCGAGTTCATTTTGGCTTCATGGTATGTGTGCGATTGTAGGGGTCTTATGACTGGGGAGACACAAACATTAAGCGCGCTGCGCGAGGCGGCCGCTGAAGCACTAGCGGCTAAGCGCGGCGAGATAAACGCGGCACGTTTGCGTGGAACAAGTCGAGAGATGTATGACTTGATGACCGCGCGGGAGCTGCGGCAGTTAGTAGATGAGGGAGGGTAAGAGTTGGCAAGTAGCAAGTAGCAGATAGCCAGGAAAAAAGGTTTTTGCCACAAGTTGTTTAATAAGTAAGAAATTATTTATGCCAATACTAACTTCACGGAATAAGGTTTTGCTTTATCAAGATGAGGAAGAGGGGTGGAAAGAAGATGGCTGGCGGGAGCCCGACATTCAAGGAAGGCATGGCGGGGAAGAGACGGAGGATGAAGAGGGGGCACTTTATTAATTACATAATAAGTTACATATATAATTCCATATAAAGATCCCTTGCGGCTTGCCCCGAGGGATCTTTATGTTTTGTGCAGTGACGATCGTAAGTGGCATGATATAATAAGATGAAACCCTAAAGAGATGGTTGCTTTGCTCGCACCTGCCGGCAGGTCTCATGGGGTGAAAATCAAAGATTCTCATGAGTACGGAACTTTTTACAGAATTTGGTGTTATCTTGGTGATTGCGAGCGCGATGGCGCTTTTGATGCGCATGCTGCGCCAGCCGCTAATAATCGGCCACATCATCACGGGTCTTCTGGTTGGCCCGTTTGCTTTTGATTTGCTTCGGTCGGATGATATTTTCATTTTGTTCTCGGAGTTGGGGGTGGCCTTTTTGCTTTTTTCAGTTGGGTTAAGTTTGGACCCGCGCGTGCTTAAGGACTACGGTTTAGTGGCGGTAGTTACGGGTGTGGGCCAAGTTGTTGTGACGACCCTGGCTGGTTTGGGGATCACGCTGTTGCTTGGCTTTGAGCTGGTGCCGGCGCTGTATATCTCTGTGGCGCTGGCGTTTAGTAGTACGATTATTATCTTAAAGCTGATAAGCGACAAAGGGGATTTGGAGAAGCTGTACGCGAAGATCTCCATAGGGTTTTTGCTTGTGCAAGACTTGATTGCTATTTTGTTGCTCTTTAGTATTCCGCTGATTAGTGCCGGCACCGGTTCTTTGGCTGATTTTGGAATAACGCTACTACAGGCTATTGGCCTAACCGCAGCTGTTTTCGTTACTGCTCGTTTTGTGTTGGCGCGTCTGCACCCCTATTTCTCGCGTTCATTTGAGTTGCTTTTTTTGGTAGCCACGGCCTGGGGATTAGGTATTGCGGTCTTGTTTCGGGAGATTGGATTTTCTTTGGAGGTGGGCGCGCTAATAGCCGGTATCGCGCTGGCGATATTGCCAAGCCGGCAAGAGATCCACGCGCGACTGATGCCTTTGCGAGACTTTTTCATCGTGCTTTTCTTTATCTTGCTTGGTGCTCAGATGATACTCGGTAACTGGATGGATCTGCTTTTGCCGGCAGTTATTCTTTCTCTGCTGGTTTTGATTGGTAATCCGCTTATCTTGATGGTTATCATGGGACTAATGGGTTACCGGAAAAAAACTAGCCTGCAGACCGGGTTTACCGTGGCGCAGATAAGTGAGTTTAGCCTTATTCTTGTTGCCCTGGGCTTGTCTTTGGGTCACGTTAGTCAGGACGTGCTTTCGATGGTCACGCTCGTGGGGCTGATCACTATCTTTGGCTCAACGTATTTGATCTTGTATTCAGACTGGTGGTACGCGCGTTTGGAGAAGTATTTGCGTGTTTTTGAGAAAGAGAAGCCGACTGAGAAGCGGCAGCACAGCCGGCAGTATGATTTTGTGTTGTTTGGCGGTGGGCGAATAGGCTTTGATTTTGTTAGCATGTTTGCGGACTCGGAAAAGCCGTTTGTGGTGATAGAGTACGACCCGGAGATTATCAAACAGTTGCAGTATCGAGGAATTCCCTGCGAGTATGGAGATGCCGGTGATCTGGATCTACTGGAGTCAATTGATTTTGAGGGAGCGGAGCTTGTAGTTTCCACTGTGCCGGACTTGAATACGAATTTACTTATCTTAGACATAATTCGGCAGACTAAAAGTCAGCCGCCGACGATGGTGGTGGCGCACAGTATTAGTAACGCACTGGCGCTTTATGAGGCGGGCGCGGCCTATGTTGTCTTGCCGCACTTTTTGGGCGGGAAGCAGGCTTCTAGTCTAGCTAAGCGTTTTGCGGCTGAGGCCTTTGATATCCATGTCATTCGCCGGCGACACATTAGTTATTTGAAAGACAGGTTGAGCCAGGGACAAGAGCATCCGGTGATTGAGAGGTATCGGTAGAACGAGCTGTTTAGCTGATTAGCTTTTTAGGTAGGTAGGAGGGCAGAGAGAATTATTCTAAGGAAGAAGGGAGGTCGGCACGAGGGTTGACCCCGTTAGAGATAGCCGCGCCAGCGGTCTATAAGACTCGTGCCTTGAGGCACGAGCGCGATCTCTAACGGGGTTGACCGATGAGGCTCATCTAGTACAATAAACAAATCATTAACTTCCTAGTACTACTACCTGCCTCGCCGGAGGCAAGTCAAGGCGGGCGTACTAAGGACTAAGAACTAAAAACTGATTTATGAATAAAGGAATTATTTGGTTAATAATCATTGTTATCATTATTGCCGGTGCTTGGATGCTGATGTCTGGTAGTCCGGCTGACCTTGCGATAAACGAACAAGCTGAAGAGGTTGTGGATAACTCTATGCCGGCTGAAGAAAGCGATGCGGATGAGGTGGTGGTGGCGCGCGAGGTGACGATCACGGCCAGCAACTTTAAGTTTGATATGAGCGAGATCAGCGTGAAGAAGGGCGAGGCTGTGAAGTTGACCTTGGTGGTTGCTGAGGGTACGCACGACTTTCAGATTGACGGCTATGATGCCGGCACGAAGATCTTAAAGTCTGGCGAAACAGAGACGATAACTTTTACCGCGGACAAGGCTGGTGAATTTGAGTTTTACTGCTCGGTTGGTAGTCACCGACAAATGGGTATGGTCGGCAAGCTAATTGTCACGGAGTAGCGACTTTGTTTGTCATTCCCGCGTCTCTTCTGTCATTCCCGCGAAGGCGGGAATCCACCATGCGAACTGCCAAAACACTCTGGATCATTTTCCATGTTACCAACTGGCTACTGATATTTGGTTTCTGGTATCAGGGTTCGGGCGAGATGGTCTTTGTGGGTGGCGGTAGCACGTTGGTCGCGCTTGGCCGTTTGGCGGGGTTGATTGCCGGATATTCTATCTTGGTGCAATTTTTTTTGATGGGGCGCAATCCGTTATTAGAGCGGGTGTTTGGTTTGGATAAATTAGCGCGCTACCACCAGTGGAGCGGCCGGGGAGCGTTTTTCTTTTTGTTGGCGCATCCGATTTTAATAATGGCCGGGTACGCGGAGCTACTGGGTAACTCGTTTTTTAGTCACCTAGGTCAGTCTTTGCGTTTTCCGTTGATTCTGTTGGCGGCGATTGGTTTGTTACTGTTTGTGGCGGCTATTACCGCAGCCATCTTCACCGTGCGCCGCCGGTTAAAGTACGAAGTTTGGTATCTTACTCATTTATTGGTTTATCTGGCGGCCGGCTTAGCGATGTGGCATCAGTTCTCCGGCACAGATCCGGCGACTAGTAAGACATTCTATTTTTATTGGCTAGCTCTGTATATCGTAGTGTTTGGTAGCCATATTATTTTTCGTTTTAGTCGGCCATTTTGGTTGTTTTGGCGACACGGCTTTTATGTCAGCCGGGTAGAGCGAGAAAGCCCGAGCGTGGTCTCTATCTATATCAGTGGTAAAAAGATGGATAGGTTTCGAGTTCGGCCCGGGCAGTTTATGTTTTTTCGATTCCTGGCAGGGAGTCTAAAATGGCAGAGTCATCCGTTTTCTTTGTCTGTGGTGCCGGACGGGAAAGAGATCCGGATAAGCGTTAAGGCGGTGGGGGATTTTACCACGCAGTTGCACGAGCAGGCCCGAGTTGGTATGAAGGTGTTTATTGACGGTCCATACGGTATTTTTACAGAAAAAGTGCTAGCCCGCGAAAAAGTACTGCTTATTGCTGGTGGGATTGGGATTACGCCACTTCGCTCGTTGTGCGAGCAGTTGCTTATGCAGAACAAGGAGGTTGTACTGCTTTACGGAAACCGAGTAGAGGAGGAGATCGTCTTCCGTCGCGAACTGGAAACCCTGGCTACGCAGGATAATTTTAAACTAGTGCATATTTTGAGCGATCAAGTAGATTCTGAAGTCGTTCTTCCGGTAGGAAGTGCGACTTCACCAGTAGAGAGAGGCTACATCGACGCCGAAAAAATTCGCCGCCTGGTCCCGGACTTTGCCGAGCGCGAGATATTTTTGTGCGGCCCGCCAGTGATGATGAATGGTTTAATAAAGCTGTTTCGCTCTTGGAGGGTCCAGGCGCAGCAAATACATTTTGAGAAGTTTTCGCTCTAAAAAGTGAACACCCCGCCTGCGCTGTGCGCGGGCGGGGTGCGGGTTGCGACGCGGGGCTAGATGATGCCGCCGCGAATGTGGGTCATGAGACCGAGGCCTCCTCGGCTGGCAGGGGGCGGTTTGACTACCACCCAGCCCGTGCGGACGACCAGGGTCTCCCGTGCCCAGCGCGGGAACTCGAGTGTCTTCTCCACCTCCAAAGAGGCTTTGGCCAGGTCGAGCATTCGTTGGGTCTGCCCGAGGTTCCAGACCTTGGCTTCTCGCGCCACCATCTCCTCTTCGGTGGCATTTTCTCTTGGAAAGAGATCGCCGTTGGTGCGGCGGAGCTGTTCCAGCTCGTCTTCCAACTGGTGGACCACGAGAATGAGCCGGCGCAGGTCCTCGCTGGCCCGGCCCAGGACTTTGTCTCCGGGCATCTGTGGGCTGCCTGGCGGTGAGCAGTTTGGGTTGACCCTCCCTAGTCGCTCGTTCAGTAACCTCTGAAAGCGCATCTTCCCCTCCGTTTGGGTGTTTGCGTAGTGCCAAGAACAGCCGATATTATATAACGAAGTTCCTTTTTTGTAAACTTGGATGAATATGAAATGATGACATACTGTGTGTATGAAAAAACGAAGGATAATCTTGGCTTCTGGTAGCCCGCGGCGACAGGAGCTATTAAGGGTGGCTGGTATTGAGTTTGAGGTCCATCCGAGCGAGTATGAAGAGGATCACTCTTTGGACCTAGATCCGCGCCAGCTGGTGCAGTACTTAGCGCATGGCAAGGCGGCGGAGGTGGCGCGGCATTATGAGGACGCGATTATAATTGGTGGCGACACGCTGGCTTTTTTGGATGATGAGCCGCTTGGAAAACCGCATACAAAAGAGAGGGCTAAAGAAATGTTGCGAAAGATAAGCGGTAAGGTACACGGGTTACGCACGGGCTTTGCTGTTTTAGATAGTGGGCGAAAGCGTTCAGTTGTTGGTCAGGAGTTGATCAAGGTATATGTGAAAGATTTAAGCGAAGAAGTTATTGAAAATTACGTGGAGACAGGTGAACCATTAGACAGAGCCGGTGCGTATGCAATTCAGGGCCTTGGTGGTGCATTGATAGAAAAGATTGAGGGCGATATTAAGGCAATGATCGGCTTGCCTGTGGAGGCGGTGTTAAAGATAGTAGATAGTTTTTCAAATTGAGCAGGGCCCGCCGAACTGAGTCCGACGGGTCCTTGGGTCTTGCTCCCTACTGGCCGAAAATCTGGTCGAGGGTTCTGAGGAGCTCTCGGCCGCCCGTTGAGATAACGTGAATGGCCTGGGGCGGCACATTTCTTTCCTGGACTAGACGTTGAGCCAAAAGAGCTTTGGCGGTTTCGGTTGTGTGGAGCTTCCTGCGTAGGACGCTGTTGGCGTGGAGGGAGATCTCCAGCAGGCCCTGGTACGTTGTTTGGGCAACCTGCCGGTTCGCGCGGAGTTCCCGGAGGCGAGAAGAACCGCTTTCGGTCGTGGTCAGAAGGTAGTAGGCACCGCCGTTTGCCTGCTTCTTCCTCTTAATGAGTTTCGTGGTCTCAAGTTCGCGAGCGATATCGCGAATCAGGTTGCACGGTTGCCCACTGGTTCTTGTGACCTCGTCTATTACTTCCATCTTCCGGCCGCCATCCACAAAGGCTTCCAGAAGTTGGATGGTGACTTCCTCTTGGGTTGAGAAAGAGTTGACTTCACACATGGTTTACCTGGCCCTCCCCGAGGTACGTAGGTTATTCTAGATGTATATTGGTACAATAGGCTCTCTTTGTCAATGATTTTTAAGGCTGTTTGAAATTTAGGCCCGTGGCCCGGGATGATAAAGGGAGAGAAAGAATAATGGGTTTTTCGAACATTATTAATAATGCTTGACAGAGTATAGTGGTAGAGGGTTATAATAAGCATTCCCTGAATTGGTTTCGGGGTGTTTGCCTTGGCGACCAAGGAGGCGCCAGTATCATGACGACTTTGTCGTTGTCGCTCCCGGGTGGAGGCACGCGGTGCTTCTGCCAGGGGAAGCGGGTCCGGATTCTGCTGGGCCAGCCGGGCCTGCTGATGGGTGGAGAGGGCGTGATTCACGTCCTGCTCGACCGGCAGGTTGTCGTCCGACTCCCGGACGGTTCGGTCACCGAGCCGATTCCGGTCGAGTCGCTTTACCTGGTTCCTGTGGACGATGTCGTGGCCTAGGCCGCAGAAAGGCGAATCGTCTATGGGAAGGGGTTCGCATTGGGGTCTTGCGCGCTGTCAGTGATGTACGCGCAAGATCCCCTCCAAATTTGAAATATTTTAAGTTGGCGAAAACAAAAAGCCCCTCGACCTTGTGTCGGGGGGCTTTTTGGGGATTGTAATCCCGGGTGCGTTACGCTACGAGAGAAACGTTCACCGCGGCTGGGCCCTTTTCGCCCTCAACCACTTCAAACGTCACTTCGTTGCCGACCTGAAGGTCGTCAAACGCTACACCGTTCAAATCCTTAGAGTGAAAGAAAAGGTCCTTGGTCTCGCCCTCGCGGGAGATAAAACCATAGCCCTTGTCCATCAATGTCTTGATTGTACCAGTCATGTGATGTTATAGAACCCATCTCGGAAACTTTTTCCGGATGGACTCTTAATATTTGCTTATAAATTTTGCTAAAAAACCCGACCTCGTTTCTTGACTTAAAGATAGTACACTAGTCTCGCTATTTATGCAACCCCGTAGCAGAAAATCGCTATGCTTTGCCAAGTAGGCTTGGCTTCGCAGTCGCACAGGAGCGATTTACACTACGGGGTATCTATTTAGGCCATTATATGCTACAGTTGGTCAAATATGAGTACTGAACGAACGTTTTCCAGTCTGGGCGTGGCTCCAGGCATTTTGGCTGTCTTAGATAGACTTGGTTTTGTGACCTGCACGCCTATTCAGGAGAAGTCTATTCCCGGTGGTTTGGAGGGTAAGGACTTGGTAGGTATCGCGCAGACTGGCACGGGTAAGACCTTGGCCTTTGGTATTCCGATGATCCAGGCGGCGCTACAGGGTAAACACGGCTTAGTGGTGTTACCGACGCGCGAGTTGGCTGCCCAGGTACAAGAGCAGTTGGATAAAGTGGGTGGCAGTCTTGGTATCAAAACGACGATGCTTATCGGTGGGATGCCGATTGGGCGACAGATCCAGGGCTTGCGCCGAAAGCCACAGATAATCATTGGTACACCGGGCAGAATAATCGATCATTTAGAGCAAAAGACCCTTTCGCTCGCGGATACTAAAGTTTTGGTTTTGGATGAGGCTGACCGGATGTTAGACATGGGTTTTGCGCCGCAGTTGAAGCGTATTTTGAAGGTATTGCCGGTGCAAAGACAGACGATGCTTTTTTCGGCGACCATGCCTGAGAATATTATCAGTATTGCCCGGGCGCACATGCAACAGCCAACTCGGGTGGAGATAGCGCCACAAGGGACGGCGGCGGAGCGAGTGACTCAGGAGCTTTTCTTTGTGCGAAAGCCGGACAAGCCGCGTTTATTGGAAAAGATTGTTGGTGAATACAAAGGGTCAATTTTGGTTTTTTCCAGAATGAAGTTTGGGGCAAAGCGAATAGCCGCCGGATTGCGAGCGGCTGGGCACAGTGCCGCAGAGATCCACTCTAACCGAACACTGAATCAGCGTCAGGAGGCTTTGCAAGGTTTTAAAAATGGGAAGTACCGGATCTTAGTGGCCACAGACATTGCCGCTCGTGGTATTGATGTGAAGGGAATTGAGCTGGTTATAAACTTTGATCTGCCGCAGGCGGCTGAGGATTATGTGCACCGAATTGGTCGCACCGGCCGGGCTGGGGGAGACGGGCATGCTATCTCTTTTGCCACGCCGGATCAGCGCCGGGATGTGCGAAACATTGAACTGTTAATCAGAGCCACTTTGCCACAGTCACAGGTGGTAGCGTTGCCGCCGGCACGGGCTCAGCTAGAGCGCGGTCCCCGCCTTGACTCGGCGAGGCATGCTCGCTCTGACTCGCGCCAATCGGGGCAGGCCCGCGAATACCCAAGTCGAGATAATCGTTCTTCCGGCGGCCGACCTAGCGGCCGTTCCGCGGCGCCTCGTTCTAGTGGCTCAAGCTTTTCGCCGGCCCGCCGTAAGCCGGGTTATCGGCCAAACCGTGGCGGAGATCATCGAAGTAGGTAATAGGTAAGGAGAATAGTTATAATATGAATGAAAGATTATCTCTCGGTTCTGAGAGTGTAACTGCGGAACAGGTTATTAAAGCGATGGTTGCCGCCCAGAATGAGGGCGAAACATTTTCTGAGAGCGCTATTCCGGTGCTGGCGGAGTGGAAGAAGACGCGCAGGGCTGAGTTGCCGGATACGTTTGAGGGCGAGGTTGCTTTTAAAAGAGAGCATGCTCAACTTTTGGCAAAAGCAACACATATTAGCGCGGCTATCGGCTTGCTGGAAAAGACTTTGGAAAATTTTGAGGATGAGTTTGCTAAAAATCCACGCCTACGAAAGGAGATTGAATTAGATGTGCGCGATATTAAGGCAATGCATCAGATTAACTCGCATAAAAAATTGTTAGATGGCGGTTGGGCGGCAAAAATAGCGGATTCGGAAGAGGAGATTGAGCATCAAGAAGAAAGAGGGAAGTAATTAGAAACTAGAAACTAGAAACTAGAAACTAGAAGGGAAACGGTT
>Ga0210043_1001974_pt1 | contig 14823 bp, 24 predicted proteins | sample CryGeymet201501t_FD_183990 | JGI IMG/M metagenome (GOLD analysis project Ga0210043, IMG submission 183990) | Groundwater microbial communities from Crystal Geyser aquifers in Utah, USA - Crystal Geyser metaG 2015-01t (SPAdes) (version 2) | ecosystem: Environmental > Aquatic > Deep subsurface >... | reverse complement strand
ACTAACTTGACACTGTAACTTAACGCAAAAAACTATAAAACTAGCGCTGTTTCTGGGAAAGCGCCGGCCGACTTGACATTTTTGCCGCCGCGCCGCAGCCTGTTGCTGCCATCCCGGCACCCTTTGAATGGAGGAAACATGAACCCCGATTTCCGTCAGTCGAACGCGGACCAAGACGCCACCTTTGCGACAGTCTTCCCCAGGGCAGCCGAACTGCCCTGGTCGGTCGGAGTGCTGACCGGGGACATCAAGCTGTCCCCCGAACAATCGACGTTCCTGAACCATTGCGGTGGTTCGGGGACAAGGCTGAACTCCGAACCTGTGAGCGGCCATCTGGCCGTAAGGTGTCTCGGCACCGCCGGGTGCGGCAATCAAGCCGCGTCGGTCAAGCTGTTCCCCAATACGCCGGAGTGTCGCCGTCTCGCCAATGCCATCCACCGGGACCGGTGGGCGACATGGTTCGCCCGCGAAGCCGGTGTCGGCATACCGACAGCCGAAGCGCTCTGGTCGGATGCCTATGGGCATGTCCCAACGTTGAATGCCCTCGTGGAGCTCTGGCAGTTCCGCCGCCTCTCGAACGGCGCCCTGCGCGAAGCCGGGTTCCGCCCCTGTCACCCGGTGGAGGGCGATGCTCTCGACATAGTTCGGAGATACCTCGACTAGGGGATGCCCTAGCGGGCCCTTTTTTGAAAGGAATGGCGCCCCGATAGCGGCCTGTGGTAGCAGCAATCCGGCTGTTGCCAAGGCTGGCGTCGCCGCAGCGGCTAGGTATGGGGGGGTTTGAAGCGGCGCGGATCGCCGCTAGTTCGTTCGTCGTATAGGAGGTAAGACAATGATGGTTCTGAACCTTACGCAGCATCCGGACAGGAGAGGATCATGGAAAACAACACCCTTCTGCTGTTAGCACTTCGTGGTGATCATCGTAAGACGCCCGAAAGGGCGTTGTATCGCCGTATGACCGGGGATGAAGTGCGTGCTCTGAAAGGGGGGACGCAAGTGTCCTATTTGGACAATCGTAACTGTGTAGCCACAGTGCGCATCGGTAAAGTGCGCACTTGGAAGCGTGACCCGGGACGGGTTGAAGTCTCGTGCAAGTTCGGCTTGTACGAGTACTTCACGTTGTCGTTGGGTGAAGCTACCCAACGTTTGCTGGTCAAAGTCCCTTAATGGAATGGAGAAATCATGGAAAACACCCGAGAAGCAACAATCCCGGAACTGGTCGCGGATGCGGCCACTATCATGAGCTCCGGGAATCCGGAGTTCGTGCAACATGTGCTAGTTCAAGTCTGGACTAAGGGAACGTACGAGGACTGTGAAGCGTTTTTAAGGAACGCTTCCAGTGGCAAGAATGTTACCTTGCCCATTACCGAGAAGATGGAAGCAGCGATTGATGAGGCACTCAACACGATTGCCTCAAACTGGAAAGAAAGGGGAATAAAATGAATGCAATTCCGGAACTGGTTACATACAGCCGAGAAATCATGGACTCGGGTTCGCCCGAGTTCGTGCAGCATGTACTGGTCCATGTCTGGACCCAAGGCACTGCTCAGCAGTGCGAAGAATTCACTGCGAACGCTATTGCCAGTGGTAACATCATCCGCGAGGATGATGGGATTGAGGCGGCTGTCGCAGCAGCCGTCAAGGAAATCATCGAAGAATGGAGGAAAGTGCAATGAGAGCAATCAAACTGGCTCTCCAACAGGGGGGTTCTCTCACCCCTTGCCTTATCGGCCCGACGGGCGTCGGCAAGACTGCCCGCGCCTTTACTCTCTCCCGGGACCTCAACCTCCCCATAACCATCCTCCTACCAGGCACCGCTTTACCCGAAGATATCCTCGGTCTCCCCATAGTCGATGCCCCCTCCTCCACAACAAATTGGACTATCCCCACTTGGGCACAGGAAGCGAGCGTTGCGCCTCGGCTCATCTTCATCGACGAACTTGATAAGGCGTCCCGTGATGTCCATGGCGCCCTTTTAACACTCCTCGCCTCCCACACCGTCCGGGGCATCTCCCTCCATCCCAACACCCGGATACTTTGTGCCATGCAGCCGGTCGAAACCGGTTCGTGGCTAAGCCACGAAACCGGCCGAGCGCTTAGCGCCCGATTGATTTTCTTCCCCTTAACGTATGAGTGGGAGTTCCTGGAATCCAAATGGAACGTCGACCTTGCAGGATTCCCCCTTGGCGACCTCTTCCCCGCGCCCATCCTCCCAAATCCATCCGCGCGCCAAGTCGATTGGGCCTTTGAATTCCTGAACGCTCAATCTATCCCCGACGCCCAGGAAGAATTCCTCGACGAGCGCAAAATACTCGCCGGCATCTTCACCCCCTTGATTATCGACGAGATAATTACCCGCTGGACAGCGCGCCAGCAGTCCAGACTAAACCCCCAAGGCGTAATCGAGGCCATAAACGAAAACCCCAAACTCCTCTCGACCCTGAGCATCCCAGAACTCGTAAATCTCTCAACCGACATCTTCCACCACGGCACGCCTCAGACCATAAAGGCGTCCCTTATTAAGGTCTGGACTTTTGGCGGCCCCGACTTTCGGCGCGATTTTCTGAAAAACCTAAGCGAGGGTCTTGCAGAGCGCACACGCTCTACCCCCCATGGTGAACTAGAAATCGCCGCCGGGGCAAGTGATGAAGAGGTCACTAACGCCCTCCGCGAAGCCGTGGCAGAAGCGGGGCGCATATGGCGCGAAAGAAAGAAAGACGAAAAAGGAAATGAGCAATGATTTTCTCCCGCAAAGCCTTTCTCGCGACCCTGCGTAAAAGCGGAATCTCCCTTCGCGAAGACCCCGCCATCCCCACGGCCTGCGTCCATATCGTCCAAGACAAATACGAAATAATCCTTGGCAAAGCATACACCACCGGCACCCCCGTGCAAAAGCGCACGCTTCTCTGCCATGAACTCGGCCACATCGTCCGGGGCGACTTGCGCCGAAAGAACCTTGACCCCGTCCGACTGAACATAGCCGCCGACGCCTGTATAAACGACGCCCTCGACCACGCAATTGTCAAAGAACTCAATGGCGTGCTCTACGAACCCCTCAAGCAAGAATTCCCCGAGCTCCCACCCACACTCCCAACATGGCGTACCATCTACAACATCCTCCAAAAACACAAGGGAATAATTACTACCACCCTCCTCGACACGCTAGAACCCGGCGAAATTTCCGACGCCGGGCACGCCAAAACCGTCCTTGGAATTCGGGAGGATGTACAGAAAATATTCCCGGAACTGGCCAAGCAATGTAAGATTGCCCATGTAGGCCCTTCCACAAGCAACCCTGAACGAAAGATTCCTTCCGTTCCCCTCCCCGCGCCGGCTGTTACAGAAATTCTCTCGTGCCTCAATGCCTTGGGCATTTCCGGAAGCGCTATCCAAAGCCGCTCCTACAGCCGCCCCGGCCGGGTTTCCGGCCTACGGGGCCACATGCGTGCCCACATGCTCCGGGTTTCCCTCGGCATTGACGCATCTGGCTCCACGCAATTCCTTCTCCCCATCCTCGTCGGCGCGGCTGAATGGCTTTCAACCGAAAAAATTGAAGTCGAACTTTGGGCTTGGGCAACAGACGCAGCAAGAATCTACGACCCCCACACCATCCCCGACTCCATCGGCTTTGGGACGCAAGTCCAAAGCCTCTATAGCAAAATCTCCCCCACAACCACCGACGCCCTCATCATCCTAACCGATGGCGAAATAGTCGACGCCGCCCCGGCATGGCCTGGACCCACTATCTGGGTAGGCCCCGACGCCATCAAGAAACTCCCCGGCGAACACGTGGTAATTCCATCATGAAAATTGTACAGATATTTAATACTAGTACTAGTTTCAAATCGATTGATGGTAGATTAACTATCATGTCACGAGGCTTCATAATAATCTCAGAGAAAAAACTCGTAGTTCGCCCAGGCAAAGTAACATTTCCCAACGGGAATTCCCACGTCTTCAAAGGAAAGGCACTATTTAGTCACCAAATCCTTCTTGACTCAATATATGAACCGATATGAAAATCTCCAAGCTATCAGGTAATCACAGCCTACTTCGCCTGGGCGGGAATAAATTAGCTATTACGGTTTATGGCATTTTCCTATGGGAACCGAAAATAGACTTCATACAGCTCAACGTATCATATGCCAACGGGAATTCCATCGACCATCTAGACAAAACAGAAAGTAAATATCAAATCCTAATCGATGAACTTAGGGAACCCATATGAAAATTATCCAGCGCGGTGGCGCACCCTGCGAGCTTCGTAGCCTCAACCCCATACCTACTGGCATCAGAATATATCCGGCCGGTATTATACTCTATGACGAAAAAATAGACCTCATCCATTTCAAAGTATCGTATCCCAATAGAACGTTCAGTAACTTTTCAATCCATACCATATTCAAATATAAGCTTTTTCCAAATGAACTTCATAAACCATCATGAAAATCAGGAGCGCACGAAGAACTCGCGTCCAAAATAATCATCCCACCATATTCCTACGCTTCAGCCCCGTAGAAATTAGTTGGCAAAGCTCAAAGAGCACCCATGCTATGGCCAAAGTTACCCGGCCGAGCGGAATGCACCATACCATATCCAAGCTCATAAGCCGAATCCGTCAAATCATGCCGGACAGCCTTGAAGAATCCAAAGAATGAAAATTGACCTTTCCACCTTTTTTGGGGCTAGTACAAGCAATGCCTTTCACTTTTCCAAATTGCAGATAACCTTTTATGGCATAGAATTCGATTCCTCATATGAACCTAGATTCTACAAAATAACCCGTGACATCGGCGACGTAACCCATACCTACACAAGCCGGCTCTTTGTCTATTCTCTCTATTCATCGGAAATAATCGACCCGCTCGAATTATGAAATCATGAAAGTCCATCTTACTTCAGATAAATCAATTCTTTGCAAGAATTCCACCCTGCAAAACAAAAGTGAGCTTTGTATTTCTTCCTCCAACATCTTCTTCAACACTCCCAGTTCCCAGGTTCTCATTACATACGACAATGGTGATTCTAATATCAACAAAGTCCTATTCTTCAACGGGAACTTTTCAGTTAACGTTATCTACAGCCCCATAAAATGAAAATCCACCTCAACTACCGTCAAGATCCCTCTACCATGAAAAAGCCCGAAATGGAATTTCGGCCCGAAGCCCTTGGATTCTATCTTCTAAAAACGAATAATGAATGCCTGATAATCACGCAAGACGGCCAAAAAATAATCTATCACCCGCCCCTGATGAAACCAGGCTATTGTAAACTTCAAGCAACCATAATCTATCGTGCCTTCAAGGGGGAAACCCCATGAAAATCTATGCCCTTAAAGGCTTAGGCGTTCGCCTTAAAAATGCGTCGACTTCACAGATTTTCTTAACCAAAACAGACATCCTCTTCACCTGCGATTCCCGGCAAGCATTACTAACTTTCGACGACGGGCATTCCGAGAATTACACAACTCCAAGCCTACTCAATGGGGGCATCTCCTACTTTCTCCTCCACGAACCCATTATGGACAAAAAATGAAAATTTTCCATCAATCTTTCCCCCTATGGGGAACCCACAATTTCAATCATAACATAGAGATCACAGACAAAGACATTTTAATTCGAGATAGTATTCTTAAAGACGCCGCTAAGGACAAAAGTCATCTTATAACACCATATGGAATCGACGTAGAACTCAGCCATAATCAATCTATCTGGTCACTTCACAACGATAGCATTCTACTTGCCCGCAAAAATGAAAATTATCTATAAAGCCCATCCCGTAATAAACAGCAACCTTGTAGGCCACAACATAAACTTTTCAAATGATGCCCTTACAATTTGGGACACCGCAAATACCGATGAAAACCAAAACGTTTCCTATCAAATATCCCCTTCAGGAGTTGAAACAAAAATGAGATTCATGCACACATTCTGGACACTCCGCGTTTGGAGCATATCCATTGCCCACAAATAAATGTAATAAATCCCAAAATGAAAGTTTCTCGTAAGCCCCCTTCCATATCTGGGACGTATATCTCAAGCAGAAGGATAGTCTTTGCGACTACTGTCCTTTCCATCCTCGATCCTAGCCAAGAAAGAGAAGGCTGCCATGGCGCCTACCAAACGTCCCCCGCCGGGGTTGAAGTAAAAGTCCCTCTACAGTCATCATTCTGGGAATTCAAGGCCAACAGCATCTTAATTATCCGCAAAATCCGCGAAGAAAGGAACTAAGCCCCATGTTTTACATAGTCGTCACAAACGATCGAATCATCCTCTACACCGCGTCTTTGCCTATGGCCACGCAAAAAGCGAAAACTATCCCGAACGCCAGAATCTTCGAAGTCACTGAGCTTCGGGGCCTTGAAAACCCGCGAAAGGAAAATATCAAATGAGCCAGATGTGTTCTTTCTCCCCTTCCTATTGCCCCTGTGGCTCGCAAATATCTGCTTCTATGTTTCCTTCGCCCTTAGATGGTGGCTTTTCATTGGGTAATTTACCTTGCCTTCGGGACGACTTGATTCAAGCAGATACAGGAGACATTGAAATGACAGAAGAACTTACCCGCTTCGTAATGACCATTCGCGGACGTGACGTTGAAGTTATGATTCTTTCGTGGGAGCCTTTTCAGCGCGGTGATTGCTACCCGGATGAGGGGGGAACTGGTGAGTGGATTCTTCTCGACCCGGAAATGGGGGGGTACGATTCTCTCACCCGCGCCGAGAAGCAAAAGATCAATGACGACTGTTTTAGTGTCATGGAGGGGGTATGATGACTCACAGCTTTCCACTGGAACTGCGCGGTCTCGATGTAAAAATTGTCATTCTTGGTCTTCCAGACGAATGGATCGTCGTTGATCCTGATACGGGTGAGCAATTGAAAAACCTTCAAGCAGCGCTCACTCAGAATGAAATAGAACTTATCGACGAGTTCTGTTTCGCCCTCATGGCTCGGGTATTACACTAATGGAAATCTATTTGCATAAAGGAATGTGGCGCGCTGAAGTAGCAGGAATCACGCTAGTGCAGGCATGCGACGTGGAAGTACGAGGTCATGGGTCTTTGGTAAAGCCCATACTTGGCGTATTCGCCCTGCCTGGTGGAGGATCGGTGTTGGCACAGGATTTATCGATACTCGAACAACGAATCTTACGAATGGGAGGAGTAACAACATGATGAGCTGTGATTGTCGCTTGTGAATACCTTGGAGGAAATGATCATGGAATATTGCACTGCTCGCGTAATCGCTCAGCGTAAGGCGCTTGTTGAACGTCTCGTTGACCTCGATGAGAATGACGGCCGCAGGCGGCTGATGGGTCGCCCACTGGAACTTGCAGAAAAGGTGCTGGCTCGGCTCCCGGAGCGTTACTACGCTCTCTGGGAGCTACAGAATACCTACGCCCACATTTGGGCTGCGGACCTGTCCACAGCAGTGGCCAAGGCTGAGGCGGGAGTCGATCCCTCCAACTACTCCGAATGGAGTGGGGAGACACAGTGGATAATCTGTGGTGCCTACGATACCATCACTGGTGACCACTCCAGCAGTAGTGTCACCATCGAGCCGGAGGAGCCTCACTGCTCCTCACCCGAGGGACACGACTGGTGCGCACCCTACAGCGTCGTTGGCCACAGAGGATTGGTCTGCCGGGAGGTTTGCCGTCACTGCGGAGCCTACAGGATCACCAATACTCGGGCACAAAACCCTGAGACGGGCGAGCAGGGGCTGGAGCGTACCTCCTACGAGACGGCGGACGCCTACAGCTTGTCATACGTCGAGGAGGAGAATGACTAACGAACAGCAACTTGGATATTGCAGCGGAGAACACAAAATGACACAGTTCAGAAAGAAACCTGTAGTGGTCGAAGCATTTCAAATGACCAGAGAGAGACGGCATTCAAATGACGATTGGCCGGAGTGGATGCACGAAGCCTGGAACAAGAAACGCGAAGCGCCGGGCTCTCTCTTTCCGACAGAGAAAGGCAAAGCTGGTGGCACGTTGTCAATCGCAACGTTGGAAGGCCAACATCTGGTATCGTGGGATGATTGGATCATTCGTGGCATCGCGGGGGAACTGTACCCTTGCAAGCCTGAAATCTTCGCGGCAACGTATGAGAAGGTTGAAGACATTGAAAGTTGGGAAAAGCTGAAACTCATAAAATCAGTACATATCTGTGACTGGAGAGAAAATGACGACGGCAACTGGGAAACCGAATGTGGGCAGATGTTCGCGTTCGAAACAGGCACACCCACGGACAACAAGATGAAGTTTTGCTACTGCTGTGGTAAACCGTTGCGCTCGATTCCCCAACATGCGAAGGATGCGAAATGAAACAACTAACCAGCAACGATCTCACATACGCCCTGTATGAGGCAGCGCACGCTTCTGTATATCCTGCACCTAAGTATGCTCCGACGACGCTCTATTTCTTGGCAGCTCGCGAGATTGAGCGGCTGATGCGTGAGAAAACAAAAGCCCAAATGTCTACTTGTAATTGGACCCAGAACGAGGACGGTAACTGGGAAACGGGATGTGGGCAGATGTTCGTTTTCGAAGCTGGCACACCCGAAGACAACAAGTTCGAATTCTGCTGCTACTGCGGCAACTCGCTGCAATCACTCGCCCAACTTGGAAGGATGTGAACATGGAAATCTTGTTTGATGAAGACATGGTAAAAGACGCGATCAACAACTCCGCTTCAAAGGCTATCGAAACTGCTTTTGCTGGGTACGAAACTCAACATGCAATCGCATCGATCATCACAACAGAAATCGCCGAAGGTTCGATCAAGCAAGCCATCGCGCAAGCTACGACACAAATCGACCTCGACGAATTCACGAGCACGCTCGCGAAGGAATTGCAAGACGCGGTCGTTAAGGCAACCATCAGGGTTCTCCGCGAAGGGCTGTGCTCGACGATTTGCAAACTCCGGGGCATCGGCGACTACCAGAAGGAAGAGCGCGCGAAACTCTACGCCGAACTCTTTCTGGTAGAAAATTCTGCCAAATGAAAATCCCATCTTTCATCCGTCCCGCATGCTTCGAGCGCCGACAATCCGAGAACCTACGTCACATTCCCTGGGCCGATGAATACACAAGCCTTCCCATCTACTGGCCTGACGTTGTGGTTCTACTTGTCGCGATTGCGGGGTTTCTCATATGGATATTTTAACGATTGATTTTGAGACATACTACGACAAAGATTACAGCTTGTCGAAGCTCACTATTGCGCAGTACATTCGTAGCCCCCTGTTTGAGATTATTGGCGTATCGGTCAAGGTCAATCACTATCCCGCCGATTGGTATAGCGGGACCAACCCTGGTAAATACCTCAAGAAATTGAACTACGACAGGCGAGCTATTCTGTGCCACAACACAGCTTTCGACGGTGCTATTCTGTCTTGGCTGTTCGACATTCGCCCCAAGCTGTGGCTCGATACATTGAGCATGGCTAGACCAATTCATGGCATTACAGTAGGCAAAGGGCTTGCCAAGTTAGCAATACATCATAAGTTAGGTAGAAAAGGTACTGAAGTAGTGAGTGCGCTAGGTAAGCACAGGGATGATTTCACGCGAGCAGAACTCGCTCAGTATGGATCATACTGCATAAACGATGTGAATCTGACTAAGGCGCTGTTCGATAAACTGAAGGCAGGGTTTCCTATCAATGAGCTACTGATCATTGATCAAACGCTGCGTATGTACACCGAGCCTGTCCTAGAACTCGATGCGACGTTGCTAAAAAAACATCTTGTGGAAATACGAGCGAATAAGCAGGCGTTACTCAATGGCCTTGATCGAGAAACATTCATGTCCAACAACAAGTTTGCGGAATATCTCAGCTCGCTAGGTGTGGAACCGCCGACTAAGCTCAGTCTGACAACTGGTAAAGAGACGTGGGCTTTTGCTAAAACGGACGAAGCGCTAACTGCTTTGTTGGACCACGAAGATGAACGTGTACAGGCCGCTGTAGCTACTCGATTGGGAGTGAAATCTACGTTGGAGGAGTCTCGTACCGAGGCACTCATTGAAGCAGAGAAGCATGGTTGCTTGCCTATCTTGCTCAACTACTATGGAGCGCATACGGGGCGTTTCAGTGGGGGAGATAAACTCAATCTCCAGAATCTACCGGTTCGTGGTAACAGTACAATCAGGCGAGCTTTGAAGGCTCCTGAAGGGCATGTACTCATTTCTTGCGATTTATCGCAGATTGAAGCCCGGATTTTGGCGTGGGTAGCACGGCAAGATGATCTGCTCAATGCGTTCAGGCAGAGACGAGACATCTACTCCGAATTTGCTTCTGAAATTTATGGTCGACAAATAACGAAGGAAGATGTTAAAGAACGCTTTGTTGGGAAGGTAAGTATCTTGGGGCTAGGATACGGTATGGGGCCTGAAAAGTTTCAGCATACCTTGGCAATTGGACAGGCTGGGATTAGCGTGAAGATAGACTGCAATGAGGCTGAACATATCGTCCGGCTCTACCGACAAAAAATCTTGATGATTGTGCAATTTTGGCGGAAGTGTGATAATGCACTCAAAGATATGCTGTACGGTGGCCACAACGAACTACATTCACAGATACACTACAATGACAAAGGCATTCGGTTACCCAATGGATTCTACATCCAATATCCAGCGTTACGGGAAACTGCCAATGGGTTCATGTACATTTCCAACGCCGCAGCTTATCGAAAATTGTCGACGCCTGATGACATTTCCTGGACGAAGCTGTATGGTAGTAAGGTAACAGAAAACATCGTACAGGCGCTTGCCGCATTGGTAATCCGAGAACAGATGGTTGTTGCAGGACAGCGATACAAAACAGTTTTGCAGATACACGATGAAATTATCATCTGTGTTCCTGAAAATACTGCGCTTGATGCGCAAACAGACCTCGAATCCCTGATGTCCATTCCTCCCAAGTGGGCACCTGATTTGCCGATTGCGTGCGAATCCAGTGTAGCAGCAAATTACGGAGATATGTAAAAATGCAACTAACTCATTCGTATTCGGCTATCAAGATGTTCGAAAACTGTCCGCTGCGATACGATCGCCAACGGATCAAGAAAGAAGTAATCGACACAGGTGGTGAAGCCTCCAAATACGGCGAACGTATCCACGAACATCTTGAAACTCGAATGAATGGCGGGAACTTGGATGCGGAAGCGACCCAATATGAGCCCTTGTGTAAGGTAATTGAAGAACTAGCAGTACAAGGTACTTTACATGTTGAGCATAAACTAACATTAACAGAAAACCTTACGCCAACAGGATGGTGGGATGCCGATGCGTGGTTACGCAGCAAACTCGACATCCTCATTGTCGTAGGCGACAATGCCTTGGTATTGGATTGGAAAACAGGAAAGCGTAACGCGGACCAATTTCAGTTACAATTATTTGCTGCCCAGGTATTCAAACATTTTCCCGAAGTGCAACAAGTGGACACAGCGTTTGTTTGGTTGAAGTCGATGGAGCTAGACAGTAGGCACTATGTACGAGAAGACATGCCAGAAGTTTGGGCAGAGATCATGAACCGCATTCGACGCATTTACGACGCCTACGAACACGATAATTGGCCGGCTCGACCGTCTGGGTTGTGCCGTTTTTGTCCATGCCGAAACGATTGCGAGTATGCAAAATGACTCCTGAAGGTATAGTAAAACGAATGCTTGTGCGGATGCTCAAGAAATATGACGTTTGGTATTTTTTTCCGGCATCCAATGGCTTCGGTAGCGCAGGAATTCCCGACATCATCGCTATCGTGTCTGGTAGATTCGTAGGAATCGAAGCTAAAGCGGATCGAACCAGAAAACCAACTGCGCTTCAGTTGAAATGCGCAAAAGACATTCGTGCGGCAGGTGGAAACTGGTTTCTGGTATTCGATAAAAATTCTTGTGCTCTAGTAGAGCAGTACATACAAGATGCTTGTAATTGACAAAGCTAGAACACTAGCACTCAAACTAAACGACCCGAATCGGGTACTGTCGGCCATTCCCACGGCTACGCTGGTAGAGCTAAGCGGTACACCTATCGTCATGGCCCCGCATCGACTCGATGAAGTCAAGGTGCTTCGTAATCTTGGAGTCTGCGCACCCAGTCCCATTCTGCATTACTACGATTGGCCGGGTTCGCTTATCCCGTATCGACATCAGCGAGAGACAGCGGCTTTCCTGACTTTGAATCAACGATGCCTCGTACTCAATGAAATCGGTATGGGCAAAACCATGACAGCCTTATGGGCTGCCGATTACTTGATCAAAACCGGAAAGATCGAGAAAGTATTGATCATGTCTCCGCTCAGTACCTTGGAGCGCGTATGGGGAGACAACATCTTTACGAATCTGTTGGATCGTAAATTCGTAGTACTGCATGGTAGCGCGGCAAAGCGACGCTTATTACTACGTACCGAAGCTGATTTCTACATCGTCAATTACGATGGATTCCCTACTATCGAGAATGACTGCCACGACATGTTCGATCTGGTAATCCTGGATGAAGCAGCTACATATCGCCATATATCGACCCAACGGTTCAAGTTGTTCAGTCGATGGTTGAAACCACAACCCAAGTTGTGGCTGTGGCTGATGACGGGTACGCCGATACCGGATAGCCCGCTCGACGCATGGGCACTCGCGAAGCTGATAGACTCGCCCGCACTTATTAAAACATTCACAGCATTCAGAAACCAGGTAATGATCAAGATTGGGCAATGGAAATTCGTGCCGCGACCTGAAGCTACAGAGATCGTAGAGAAAATTCTACAACCCGCTGTACGGTTCACACGGGACGAATGCCTCGATTTACCGGAAACGATTGTTCAGACTCGGCAGGTCAATCTGACTTCCGAGCAGAAGAAACACTATGACCAGATGTTGCGGCACTTCATAATCGAGTGGTCGAAGGAAGGAACCATCACAGCGGTGAACGAAGCTGTGAAGATGCAGAAACTGGTGCAGATTGCTTGTGGCGTAGTCTATAGTGATGATAAGCAAGGTATTACGCTCGATTGTATGCCGCGTATCAATCTGGTAAAGGAATTGATCGAGGAAGCTGGTGAAAAGGTAATCCTGTTTGTGCCGCTGACAGGAGTTTTGCACATGCTAGAAAAAGAGCTATGCAAACACTGGGTGGTCGGTGTCGTCAATGGAGAGGTACCAAGTGCAGAGCGCAATGAAATTTTTCGGGATTTCCAAAGCCAGAAGAATCCGCATATTCTGCTCGCGCATCCTGGCACGATGTCACATGGCTTGACATTGACCGCTGCTTCGACCATCATCTGGTACGGCCCAATTACCAGCAATGAGACCTACGTTCAGGCCAACGGCCGTATCGAGCGAATTGGCAAGAAGCATGTTTCAAATGTCATTCATATCGAAGCTACCGAGCTTGAACATAAGATTTATAACCGCTTAAAAAATAAGCAGAAGTTGCAAGGTGTACTACTGGACCTAATCCAACAACGATCCCAGGAGTAATCATGAAGCCCACTGTAAGCGACATCATCCGAGTCTACGTAACGTTGCGCAACCAGAAGAACACCATTGAAGCTGAAATGAAAGAACAGCTTGTCGACTTGAAAACCAAGATGGGGAAACTGGAAGCGGCTCTCAAAGTGCAAATGGAGCAACAAGGGCTGACTAGCCTCAAGTCAGACTATGGCACTGCCTTTATGGTTACCGTGGATTACGCAACTGTCGGTGACTGGGATGCCGTGTTGAAGTTCGTTCGTGATAATGAGGCGTATGATATGCTGGAAAGACGGGTAAGCAAAACCGCAGTACGTGGTTACATCGAAGCTAACAAGGCAGTTCCTCCAGGTGTCACGTATGGCACCAGGTTGGAAGTGAATATACGCAAAAGCAGTATTAACCAAGGAGCCTCACAATGAGCAACATCGTTCCTGTCAATGTTCAAATTCCTGCTCACCTCGCTGGACGAGTAGGTGTTCCTTCTGTTCTCGGCGCTGCGCTGACTGGTGGGTTGTCGTCCGGGCAGTCGTTTCCCCGTATCTCCATCAAGGGTAGTCGTTTTCGTATTGTTGAAGGCGATACTGAAACGCTGCTCGACTCAACCACCTTGGAAGTGGTGATCGTTGGTGCCAATCCTCGCCTGTCCAAGACGTGGTATGCCACGCAGTGGGACGCCAACGCGGAGCCTAGTGCTCCTGATTGCTTCTCGCTGGACGGTATCACGCCTAGTCTGGAAGCCACCGATCCTCAGAACGACCTGTGCGTAACGTGCCCGCATAATGCCTGGGGTTCCAAAGTAACGCCTACTGGGCAGCAAGTCAAAGCCTGCTCGGACAACAAGAGACTGGCTATCGTGGCCGCCGATGATCCGGAAGGTACGATCTATCTGCTATCGGTTACTCCTGCGGCTCTTAAAGGGCTGAATCAGTACCAGAAAGAACTGTCGGTACGCGGCATTCCGCCCGAGATTATCAAGACTCGGGTATCCTTCGATACTGATGCATCATTTCCGAAGCTGAAATTTACCTTCGGTGGATTTCTCAGTGCTGAGGTTCAAGCGATTGTCGACCACCTGTTCGGTACCGATCAAGTCAAGGAAATTACCGGAGAAAACAGGGATGACAAAGTTGTAGAAGTACCAGCGAAAAAGGTTGCTGCGGAGCCGGTGAAAGAGGTTGCTGCGAAGCCGGCGAAAGAGGTTGCTGCGAAGCCGGCGAAAGAGGTTGCTGCGAAGCCGGCGAAAGAGGTTGCTGCGAAGACTCGCGGGTTCAATTCGACGAAAGAGGTTGCTGCGAAGCCAAATTTAACACCAGAGGCAACATCTTTGGCTGATGAGATTGCGGCACTTATCGGGTCGG
>Ga0210043_1001972_pt1 | contig 14842 bp, 20 predicted proteins | sample CryGeymet201501t_FD_183990 | JGI IMG/M metagenome (GOLD analysis project Ga0210043, IMG submission 183990) | Groundwater microbial communities from Crystal Geyser aquifers in Utah, USA - Crystal Geyser metaG 2015-01t (SPAdes) (version 2) | ecosystem: Environmental > Aquatic > Deep subsurface >... | reverse complement strand
TAAGATGAGGATGATTCTTAGAGGAACTGCTCTGAATTTCAGAAAGGTAGTTTCTAATTTAGAAGAACAATTCTTTAACTTTTTATTTCTAAGATTCGCATATCTGTAATTTTTGCAGGAGCGCCATTACTATTTCTAATCTTTCAATGAGGATGGTCTTAAATAGCGAAATTAATTTCTATTATTACATATAATTCATAAGATTTCTCATCATGATTTTATGATATTTATATATAATATCCAATATATAAGATTTTATTCTTGTAAAGTATGCTGTTTTCTTTTTTGTTGGATAAAAGCTATTTAAGGAGACGATTGTGTCAACACCTACAAAATCAAGATTTAGAATCCAAATCGGTAGCCCCGATAACCTCCACGAGATCGAAAAAAAAGCTCCAACTGACTTAATTAAACATTTTGATTTAATTAAAAAAGGTTTAGAAGCTATTCCCGGAGTTTCAGGCGAAGCAATCTATGGAGCTGTCACCCTAAGAGGACTCTCTATAAAGCCGAAAATCTTTGAGTCGTGGTTTTTAACCGAATACCACTCAGTAAAACAAGGGGAAGTTGATAAAGGAACCAAAGAACTGCTCGCATCCATCATATCCAAAATCAATGAAGAAGAAGAGTGTTTAGCATGTGCACCTTACCATAGTGCGGCGGCAAAATTTGAAGGTGCATCAGATAATGAAATTACCATTATAGAAAACTATGAGAATGAAAAACACAAACTTCCTGAAATCAAAAGAGATATCATTGATTTTGGTATAAAATCAGCTTTCCATCCCAAAAAAATCACCGATGAAGATGTAACCAAAATAAAAAGCCATGGTGTAACCGTTGAAGGACTGGTAGAAATTGTATCATCTGCACTGATAGCTTACAATTTGAGTGCGTTCAACCAAGTATTCAATCTCCAAGAAGGAGCAGAATAGAATTCGCAAAATTTATTTTAGCAATTTCTCAATTCTCAAAAAAATCACTGAAATCCTCCAATACCCTTGGGGGATTTTTTTTTATTCAAATGTAAGAAAAGTCATTCTTTCATAACATATAAATTGGTAAAAAAAATATGAGCAACAATACGCTTCTCAATTCGTCCAAAATCATCTTTTATGGAGTCCTCGGATTTCTTGGTGCTTTTCTTGTAGGTATGGGAGAATGCTTCCTACATTATAATCCCCATGGGTATGGTGGAGAGTCCACCTACAGCTTCTTAAATGAAATTGCTGAGTGGAGGATTCCATGGGGACATTTTCTGTCTGTATTGCCACTCCCTCTATATTATATTGGGTATTGGCATTTGTATCTGATCCTTAGGGATAGTTCTGAAAAACTATCAAAAACTTTCTTTATTCTTTCGGTTTATGTTCTGGGGCTTGCCCATGTTTGGATCGGCTCTCGTGCTATTTTGATATTGATTGTCCAAATGAATGAGACCCAAGGAAACCTGGACAACCTACTGATTGCATACGATTTTTTCTATGAAACTCTTATAAGTATTGTTAGAATAGGAATATTGATTACAAGTGGATTATATATTTGGATGATCTGGATAGGAAGTTCCATTCTTCCAAGATGGATGGTAGTTTTCAATCCCATTCTTTTAGTGGTAAGTAGCTTTGGTCTGTATCTAATCTTTCCTGTTTTTGGTGGAATTATTGCCCCCATTGCTATGAATACAGCTCATATCATTCTATTTGCACTCACAACAGGGTTAAGCATTCGTTACTTTAAGAATCAATCGAAATCAGATAAAATTACAACCAGTAAAGAAATCTTAAATAAAACAAAATCAGAACAAACAAAGGATAAACATTTATGAAAAAAACAATCAAGATTATTATTGCTATAATAGGAATTGCTTTTTTGCTACTATTGACCATTTTCTATAAGAAAGCGAATTCCCAGCCTTACTCTGTAGATATCCAAGACTCGGAGATTCCCGTTTTCACGGAAATTGATATAGATTTTAAACATGAATTTGACAACTCTTCCCTTCCTCTCATGGCTTCCGCTATCATTGACCTAGACAATGACGGAATTCCAGAAGTGTTTATTGGAGGAGGAAAAGATCAAAAAGATGTTTTCTTCACTTACAAAAATAATCGGTTCGAATATATCGAAAATTCCCGCACCGACAAACAAAGTGGAGATGCATCGCTAACGGCAACTGTAATTGATTGGAACCGAGATGGTTTTTCGGATTTGTTAGTTGGCAGAGACAGTGGAGTCTACCTCTATCTTAATAGAGATGGGTATTTGAAACCTCTAAAACTCCAAATCCAACTCAATGAAAAATCACTTCCCGTCGGGCTTGCACTTGCAGATTTAAACCAAGATGGATTTATAGATATCTATGTGTCCACCTATCTTAGAAAAGAACTCATGGAAGGACAAAACATTTTCAACCAAGAAGGCTATGGTTCAAGGAATGAATTATTCCTCAATAATGGGGATGATACTTTTAAAAACATAACAGATGAATCCGGGCTTGCCTATGTTCACAATGCATTCGTTGCTGTATTCTCTGATGTGGATGAAGATGGAGATTTGGATATCATAGCAGTCCACGATACGGGGCATGTGAAAACTTGGAAAAACAATGGAAATTTAAAATTCAAAGATGTTTCCAATCCCACATCACCTCCTAATTTCGGTTATCCCATGGGAATAGCTGTAGGAGACTACAATAATGATGGGCTTGTAGATTTCTTTTTCTCCAATACCGGAGGCACTGCTCCTCCTTTTATTGCCAAAGGGGATCTTAGAGAAGATCAAAATTTCCATGATAAATTGATATTTTTTAAAAACCAAGGTAATTTCCAATTCAAAGATGTTGCAGAAGAGACTTTAACAGCTGATTATGAATTTTCTTGGGGAACGGTTTTTGAAGATTTGAACCTGGATGGAAGGCAAGATTTAATCATCTCTCAGAATTATATTGATTTTCCTCCTCATAAATTCTTCCGATTACCGGGAAGACTTCTCATTCAATCAGATGATGGAAAATTTGCCTCAACCGAAGAAAAATCGGGAGTGACTAACAGAAATTATGAAATCACATCTCTTGTAGCAGATTTCAACAAGGATGGCTACTCGGATATAGTCAAGATCAACTTGAATGGGGAAGCTCGTGCGTTCTTGAACCAAGCCAATACAGAAAACCATTATCTTCAAGTCCAACTTCTGGATTCTGTCGAATCAGTGGGAGCCAAAGTTACATTGGAACTTCAAGATGGAAAGAAATTGGATGATTTCTTTGTAAATGGAGAAGGACTTGCCAGTGACCAGACTCATATTTTAACTTTTGGATTGGGTAAATCAGATAAGCCAGTCAAGTCTGTTACTGTAAAATATATCAATGGCAAAACAATTGCAAAAAATAATATTGCCGTTGATTCGAGAATATCAATTGGAAAATGATGTTGTTTAAAGTAGAATGATTTCATTAAAATTCAATAATTTTTTATATCCCTTAATCCTCCTATTCGTTGTAGGGGGATGCCAATTTCCATCCAAAGGGATTACAGCTAGCTATAATTATGCAACATGCCAGTTAAAACAAAGACAGTCTCCCATCAATTTGATTGAAAATAGCATCAAGGCGAAAAATGCCTTGAATCTTTCCATTTGTTATGCAACTCACCATCAGATAGCAAAAAATCTTGGACATACAGTGGAAGTGGAAGTCGAAGTCGAAAATGAAGGAATCGTAGTTTTCAAAAACAAAACATACAGATTGATTCAATACCACTTTCACACACCTTCAGAACATAAGTTAAACAGTAAAATATTTCCCATGGAAATGCACGTAGTCAATAGATCCAACTACAATGAGTATCTAGTCATTGCCTATCCATTTCAACTTTCCAAAAAAGATAATAGATTATTAAATGACATATTGACTCATCTAACATCCAATTCTGAAGAAGATTTGAAAATTCGCTTTCAAGATGGAATTGAATCACCGAAATCATTTTACCATTATTCCGGATCCTTGACTACTCCACCCTATACGGAGAATGTTGAATGGCTGATTTCCAGAAATGCATCCTTTGCATCTGCATCTCAGATTCAATCCTTCATGGAAATAGAAGGATACAACAATCGAAAAGTTCAATCTCAATTCTCAAGAAAAGTGGATATTATAGATAATATATCCATAGTATATGAATAATTAATTTTGTCACAATTGATAGAAAAAATTTCATTTGACGATGAGCCACATAATTAAAATTTAATCTATGAGGTCAAAATGGATTTAAACCAATTATTCACTGAGTATTCCGACCTCTTATACAATTATACCCGATCCCGTTTGAGTGATCCGGATGAAATAGAAGATGTAATACAAGAAACATTTCTTGCTGTTATAGAATCTCGGGAAAAATTTCGAGGAGATTCCAGTCCAAGTACATGGATGATTGGGATATTAAAAAACAAAATTATTGATGTGTATAGAAAGAAATTCAAACATTCTAAAGTAATATCTGAATCTGATATCAAAATACATACCTTTGATGATTCAGGATTTTGGATACAAAATCAAGCCGATTCTAGAAAATCAGTTCAAGAAAATATGGAATCAAGTTTTATATGGGATGGCCTTTTACAATGTGTTGAAGCTTTGCCAAATCAGCATAAAATTTTATACAAGATGAGAGAATTTGAACAAATGAAAACCGAAACTATTTGTAAGGAATTGGACATTACTACGTCTAATTTACACGTTTTGCTTCATAGAATACGTATTCAATTGAAGATCTGCATGGAAGAAAAAGGGATAACAAATGTCTGAAGTCTGTACAAAAGGAAATAATAAATGGATGCTATCTTGCAGTCAGGTCTCAGAACTTTTGTCCCAATCAAGAGACGGAGTAAGGGTAAGCCTAACTAAAAGAATGCAATTGAAACTTCATCTCTATATGTGTGAAATGTGTAAAGGTTTTCATTCAATTATTACTCTACCGGATAGAGAAGGTAAAATTTCCTCTTCAACTCCCATGCCCCAAGACATGAAAGTTCGCATACTCCACAAAATTGAAAGCAAAGTCCAAGGTAAATTTTAAACATTTTGAATCTTTGCTTATATTCCATTTTAAAAAACGATATTTAGAAACGCCTCCCCGTAAAACAGGACGGGATATATTCTTCAATTCATCGAAGAAATAATATCTACTGGAGAATGCAGTGTTTTATGAATTTGACATAAATCCGCGATTTCTAAAATTCTTGATTTCTGTTCTTCTGTGAGATTGCCTTCCACTCGAATCTTTCTTTCAATTACATCAATCTTTTGTTTAGGGTTTTCACAATCTTCACAATCAGCTGGATAATCTTTTTTGTGATCTAACCCAACTTCTACTTCATCCAATTCCCAACCTTTTCGATCGGCATACATCCTTAGAGTCATGACAGTACAAGCACCCAAAGCAGACAATAAAAGGTCGTAAGGATTGGGACCGAGATCCTTTCCTCCAACAGACTTAGGTTCGTCGGCAAGGAGTCTATGTTCACCGGAAAGAATTTCTGTAGTATATTTTTCTTTCGTAATTCTGACATTGACTTGATTAGTGGATTTTTGGTTTGAAAGATTAGCTTCATCAATAGATAGATATCTTTCAATCCAAGATGCAATCATGTTTCCTGCGAATCGAGAATCTTTGGAATCAGATAACAAATGATTGGCTCCATCCAATGAGACAAAACTCTTGGGATGATATGCCGACTCAAACAACTTTCTAGCATTATCGATTCCTACAACACTATCTTGGGGGGAATGACATACTAAAATTGGCTTCTTCAATTGTTTTAAAGTCTCAGGAAGACTATGACTTCTTATATCCTCGAGAAATTGCTTTTTGATAGTAAAATTTCTACCCCCAATATCAACAATCCCACATCCATTTTTTTCTATGTCGGAAATTCCATCTTTTAGGAGATGTTCCACATGCCCTGGATCAGAGGGTGCACCAACTGTCACGATTGCCTTTACATCCGGCAATTGACCCGCGGCAAAAACAACAGCAGAGCCACCTAAGGAATGTCCAATCAGAACTTGGGGTTGTTTGTTCTCCTTGGTAAAATAATCATAAACATCAATTAAATCATTCACCGTGGAGGCAAAATTTGTTTCAGAAAATTCTCCTTCACTCTCTCCCAATCCTGTAAAATCAAACCTCACAAGAGCGAAGCCCTGACTTGTGATTGCTAGTGAGATGTTACGAATCGCGGTCAAATTTTTATTGCATGTAAAACAATGAGCAAATAGTAAATACGCTTTAGGCTTTTCATCTAAGGGAAGATCCAACTGACAGGACAGTAGATGTCCATCTCGATTTTTGATTGATATTTTTTCTGATCTCATTGATTACACCCTACCACTTACAGCACCATTTTCCAATTTCAACACTCCCCCTGGACAGACTGTAGAGCATATTCCACAGCCCACACCCAGGAACAATACTATCTCTTGCTAAAGTTATCCCTGCTATTCCATTTAACATAATGATTGTTTTTATTTGTCCCATTAAATTGAAAACTCCTTAATTGTTCTAGATTTAATTAATTGATAGGAACCTAAGAAAGATAAGCTTTTGATAAGATCCTCTTTGGAGAATAGTTCTGTCATTTCTTGAATGGATTTCCGATCCCATGCTTTGATTGTACTCATCAATCCATCTTGTAAGGTAAGAATCTGAATGGAAGTTTTGGATTCTTGTCTCAATTGAAAAAGAATATATTCCATTGGTTTCATAGATTCAGTCCAAGGATTGCTTAATACATTAAGATATCCTTCGAAAAACCTTACATCTGATCTAAGAAATAAAATATCATTTTCATTGATTTTAGGGAAATCTTCTTGACTCATCCCAGATTCTTTTAAATTTAAAATGGAATCTTGCATCAAAAGCTCCAGTCGAGAAGCATCATATATAAATGTAGGGACTTGGGAATTTTTTAAAAAAGTGGGAAAGCCTAAACCAATTTCATTCAAGTTAATATATTTTCTTGAACCAATTTCGGAATAATCCTTTCCGTAACTATTCCAATTCTTTTCGCCAATTAATATTTTAGTGTTTGGAAATATATCTTCGAGCGTAATTTTTGTTCTAACTCCAAATCCATATTTCAAATATTCCAAACGATGGATTAGTTTTTCCATTCCTTGGTCAGAATTCTGGGATTGATAAGATTGGTTCGTTTTTTGGTCACTAAATGAAGCAATGTGCAATTCATCTAAACCATCATCCAAATCAGATTCCAATAAAGAAATCAATACATCATAAGCTCTACGTTCTTCTCTCATGATCAATACGATGCTACTTCTTCCATAATATGTTTCGCACGAAATGCTTCATCCATAAGGATAAATGTACTGGGAATATTTTCATCTCTTTCTATTGTTGTTGGTCTTGACCCTATTCTCTTTAGTGCTATTTTGTAATAATCCCAAACTATTTCTGGAACAGAAGTATCATGGGCATCAAAGTAAAAATCTCCTTGATCGGAATATCCAGCAATATGGTAAGCAACAATTCGATCTGGAATTAAATTATTAATTAATTTCTCAATATCAATCCCATGGTTGTATTGATTCACAACTAGATTATTGATATCTAGCTGGAATTTGATATCTGTCTTATCCTGTAATTCCAAATAAAAATCTACCTCATCCATTTCGTCTATTTTAAATCGAAAATATGTGGATATATTTTCAAAGGCGATATTTTCTCCAAAAACATCTTGCAAGCGAAGATATCTTTCCTTTAAGTGATGGATCATATTTTTTGTATGTGGTATGGGAAGTAAATCAAATGTACTTTTTCCATTATGTCTAGACATACACAGATGATCGGTAATAAAAAATGGATTGGTTGCTTTAAATAACTTATTAATATTTTTCAAATGTGGCTCATCAAAATTATCCAATCCTCCTATATTCATAGTTAAACCATGATAAAGAATAGGATAGGTTTCACTAAGTTCTACAATTGATTCCCAATCAGAGCTTTGATTGTAAGAATAATTTTCAGTTAAAACTTCAATAAAATCAATGTCTATTGATTGCTTAAAAAGTTCATCTCGATTGGGCTCTCTCAAAGAAAGACCAACCGAGGAAGTATTTTTTAATTTATTTGTTGGCAACAAAGTTTTTAGTTGTTGCTGATTTATGTTTTTCAGCCGCATCACATTCAGCTTTCGTTAACTTCTTCCAACCGAGATCTGCTGTTGGGTTCTGTCCGGCACAACTCCATGTCTTTCCGGTATTAGGATCCTTTCCTCCACAGTCTCCTTGTTTTGGTCCTGCTACTCCATAGCACTTTCCCACTGGATTGGTTGCATCCGCTGATTGAGCAGATGCACATCCTGCCATTTGAGTCATTGCAAGCAATGCTCCCATTACGATTATGTTTTTGGTTTCCATTCTTTTATCCTTACTTTCCTTTTATAATTATTTTAAAAATTATTTCCAATAAATCGTTGTATCGTGATTTTCAAATATTGATTGGTCTATTTTTTAGATTTATTTGATTCTACCAAATCTGCTTCCGCTTTGATCAGAATCTTGACATCTTCACCTACCATCACTCCGCCAGTTTCTAGAGCTTCATTCCATGTTAGACCAAAATCTTTTCGATTGATTGTTGTTTCGGCATCAACAGCAAGTTTCTGAGCTCCCCAAGGATCCATAACTGTGCCTTTGAATTTCACTTTAACTTTTACATCTTTTGTTATTCCTCTTATCGTAAGCTTGCCTTTAACGTTAGATGAGCTTCCCGAAGATATATCTAATTCTTTTATCGAGAATTCAAGCTTTGTAAATTTTTGAGCATCAAAAAAATCTTTAGATCTAAGGTGGTCATCTCTTTTTGAATTATCTGTGTCGATTGATTTAGCTAAAGCGTATCCCTGAATAGACAATAGCTTTTTCTTATCATCACTGATAACAATCTCTCCTTCAAAGTCTTTAAATCTACCTGTGACCGTACTAATCATCAAATGGTCTATCTCAAAACCCAAATTCGTATGTGCTTTATCAATCTTGTAGGTTGTATCAGCATACAATCCAAAACCGGATAAAACCAATCCAACAAGGATTGTCTTCTTTACTCTTCTTAAACTTGTCATGTTCTTCATTTTAATCTCCTAATTTTTAAACATTTCGTCAATCTTTGTATCAAAAATATGATTTGAATAATTGCTGATCGTTTTTACAGAAATCGCCAAAATGATTTCCAGTATTGCCTCTTCAGGGAAACCAACATCAGTAAACTTTTTGACCTCAACCGGATCAATCCACCCTTTGAAATTCAAATAATGTACCACAAAATTATACAAAGCATTCAATTTTTCGTCGGGTAGAGTTTTACCTTCATTAATTGCTTTTATGACTTCTTCGGGTACGTTAGTCATCTTTCTTCCGATAAAACTATGAGCCGTTAAGCAATAATCGCATCCATTCTCTTTACTAATCGTCAGAAAAATCACTTCTAGCTCATGTGGCTTAAATATTGTACTCGCTCTCAAATGGTTGTATCCATGAATATATGTACTTAGCAATGCAGGTGATGCACCCATATTTTTATACATATTGGGTATAGCTCCAACAGCTTTTTTTGTATTGGAAAATATTTCACTTACTACGTTATTTTCTTCGTTTTCGGTTACTGGCTTTATTTTTGTTATAAATTTACTCATCATCACTCCTATATGGAATGAGTGGGAATATCTAAAAATTCTTACAAAAAAAATATTTGTGAATCATCTTAAAAAATATTAAGAAATTAATTGTAAGAAATAATCAAAACTTACACCAAAATAGTCACCTAAATCATGAATATAATAGAAGAAAATCTTTCCACTCTTGTCCAAGGAATATCCCTCATTCAAAGTCTTCCCGATCAGATATACAGCCACTGTCCTGAAGGTTTCTTAAGTGGAATAGGGGGTCATGTTCGACATATCCATGACTTTTATCAATGTTTTCTAAATGAATCTAATTCTCATCTGAATTATGACAAGAGGGAAAGAAACCTAGAGATTGAACAATCCAAAGAATCCGGAATATTTTCATTGGAGAAAATCATTAAAAAATTACAATTGATACATTTAAATAATTTGGATGAACAATTGATTGTGACTTGCAACGAAACTAAATTCAGTAATTCCCCTCCCATGAAATCATCTATAGGACGAGAACTCCAATTTTTATTGAGTCACACAATCCACCACTATGCTATTATAAAACTGATGTTAATGAGTATTGATATTGGAGTGGATGTTAATTTTGGTCTAGCTCCATCTACCATAGAATACATGCAAAGAAATGATCTTTCTAATGCATTCTCTTTCTAATACAATGGTAAAAAGAAAATTATGAAGTAAGCTTTAATAAAGCGAAATAAATCTCTTTATTAAAATCAATAAATTCATTCAAATTAGATGCTTTTTATTGTTGAAGAATTGATGTGATCTAGCAATTAGAGACTTTGTTGTACAAAATTCTAAGCTACTTTTAGATCAAAATCTTCAGGACTCAAATAACCTAAATAAGAATTAATTCTTTTACAATTATAAAATTGATCGATAAAACTAAAAATATGATCTTACTCATTTTCTAGATCATGAAATACATTAAATGGCATTTCTCTTTTTAGAGTAGAAAAGAATGATTCACTTACTGAGTTATCCCAGCAGTTTCCTTTTCTGCTGTTGCTTCGAATTATATGATTCATTTCTAAATAATCAATTACTTTCTTAGAGCAATAGTTACTGCCTCGATCAGAATGAAAAATTAATCCTGATTTTGGATTTCTTTTATTTACGGCTATCTGGAGAGTCTTTAAGATTAGCTCTGCATCGTTTACGTTACTTAATGCACGACCAACAACTTTACGTGAAAACAAATCAATGATTACACAAAGATACAACCAACCGTATTTACTTTTTATAAAGGTTACATCTGATACCCAAACTTTATTCGGTTCCGCGGTATAAAAATCTTGCTCTAATATATTCGGAGCTACACTCATTTTATGATTAGAATCTGTCGTTGAAATTCTAAATTTTATCTCTTGTTTTCCCTTTATTTTCAGTTCTTTCATGAATCGTCTAACTTTTCTTTTGCCTATCTCTGGAAAAGTTTTTTTTAGCTCTACAAGAATCCGCCTAAGACCATATACTTTAAAAGATGCTTCCCAAATCTTCAAGATAGATTTTTTTATAAGGTCTTCCTTTTCTACGAACTCTTTCCTATTCGATCTTAAGCTTTTATAGTATGCTTCTCTAGAAACTTCTAATGCTTCTGCCATGCTTTTTTATGGAAAAATCTTTATAATACTTCTTCATAAAGTCTACTCGAGATCGTTTTCCTGGGAAAGCATGGCTGCGAACTTTTTTAGGATTAAATTCTGCTCCCTAAGTTTTATAACTTCTTTTCGAAGTTGCTTTAACTCTTCTGACTCTTTAAGCTGTTTGGGATTTTTGGGAATCTCTGATTCTTCCAATTTCTTCATGTACTCCTTCTTCCAATCTCGAAGGACATAGTATCTTCCTAAAGATTCTACTACTTCTTTTATTGTAAGTGATCAACTTATGGCTCGCTTAACTGCTTGTTCTTTAAACTCTGGTGAGTATTTTCCTTTTTTCTCATTTTACACCTCTTCTCTTCTTAAAGAATTCTGAGTGTACACCTTTATGGGATCATGTCAATTGTTATTCTGACATAAAAGAAGATAATCGCCTCTCTATTACTCTTTCAATTTCACGTAATACTCCCTTTTTAACATTTCGCATTACAGGAGGCAGATTATTAGGAAACAATGAAGTTAATTTTTCATGAATACCTTCAGTTGCTTCATTGAATTTCAGGGTATTCAATACTACAGAAATTATTTGTTCGTCTTCATCTTTCAGAAAAGAATAGATAACTTTTATAGGATATGTAGATAAGAAATTAAAACTTTTATCTTCCTCTGCATAACGAATTCTTTCCTTTGAGAATTGAAATTCTTTAGCCTTATCATCTTCTAAAGCCAATTGTGCAAAAGCAAAAACTTTATCTTTTCCACCTACCTCAATTACTTTATCGAAAGATGTTGATAGCTCATTCTTTAGAGATTCATATTCATCTATGGGTATAGATAGTCCATCAGCCAATTGCATTAAGAACGAGTTTACTTCTTTCATTGCTTGCTGATCAAGACCTTTAATTTTTTCCTCTTCGTTTAACTCTTCAAACAATATATATAGTTTTTTCTCGATCTCGGAGGTATAGTCAGAGAAAAGCTTATTAAACATTGATCTAAATAATTTCACCTTAGCATTCATCAGTAATCTTTACTCCAAAGTTATTTCCTAAAGTTACAACTTCACCCTTAAATTTTGGGATGCCATTCACAAGGATGATTGTTGGTTCTATATACTCACTGTCAAATTTAAGGATAGTTCCATTTTGAGTATTTTCTAATACAGACAGAGGGAATTTACCTTTTGCGATGATAACGGTGACCTCAAGTTCTACTTCTTTAAATTCTGCCATTTTTGTTGCCTCCAATTAAAATTTCTTAAGAATTCTTGCGAAAAAATCATATAACATTTACTCTCGATACATTCTTCGGTTTCATCTCTCCAAATGAATTTCATCGTGAAAACAAGAGATCTCTCACTATCTGAAAATATCATTTGCATCGCTCTATATTGGTATTCGAGGGTATCAAGACGTGGATTAAAATTACTATCGTAATTAGAAAAAACAAAACGTATTGGACTTATAAAACAACGAATGATATAATCAGCAAGAATACTCATTTCTATATCCGTTATCTCACGTTGTTTTCTTTGTGTTCTTCTTATTGCACCAGTAATGCTCCCACCACTTACACCATACAGCAATGGAGCGATAGTATTTTCGTCCCATAACATTGCGAACTTCCCAGACTTATCATCCAATCGTCCTAGCCATCCACTCTGTGTGGAATTAATTTTTTGTGCAAACTCGCAGTATGGAATTAATTTTGCCTCTTCCATTGTAATGGTTACTTTAAACGTAATGTGATATGGCATATATGTTTCCAACTCTCTGACTAATTGATTCATCACCTTACTTATAATAACTATTTCTTCATCTAGTAACCTTATAGGAGATAACCAATTATAAGGTACAGGCTCCACATTATCTGCATTTTTTATCATTATTTTACTCCTAAAGTATCAATCACCACTTACTCATAAGTTCAATTCGCAAAGGTTCTACTCTAATATACCACCATGCAAGTTTTGTAAAGTAAAAAATATAAACTAATTATTTTATATACGATACTCCCATATCAATTCCATTCTTCTTTAACATTAACCAACTCTTGGTAAACTTATAGTAAGGTGGATAACAAATTGTTTCCACTTTCTCTCCATGCTCGGAGATCATAATCGTTTTCAAATCAGGAAAATTAATCATACACTTCTTATTAGTCTGCTTACAAAAATCCTGCAATATTTTTATTGCTTCACTTTCGATTGTACCCTCTGGGAAACTTTTAGTATTATAAATTGCAGACATTAATCTAATACTAGCAAATTTCGGGTATAGAACAGTAAGCTTAATTGCTTTGTCAAACTCTTGTTTATCCAACTCTAGGCAGAACTTTAATGTGTTTATATCTGCATTTATTGCTTTTAGATACTCCAAGGGGATATCTCTATAGCAGTAATCGAATTCGAATTGATGCATTCTAAATTTATCGAACTTTGCATAACCTGTAAGTGCCATTAATTCCTTACTGGTTACATGCTGTGAAGACTTTGATTGGATATAGAGTTTCAGATTCCTATATCTAACGTAATCGTCTATTTTGTTAACTTCAATGGCAGAAAAAAATGGAATTATTGTCATACACGCCTCCTATTTAGCAAGTATTTAACGACGTTGCAAGTTGGTGGTGTTATCCGCCATAAATCCGTCAGAGACCTATTATATTGATCTCTAGAAACTTGTCAATAAAAAAAATAGTAGCGATATTTTTTTGTGTAAAATGTTTTTTAGTAGACAAAACCTGGGAAATGATATACTGAATCCGTGATTCAACTTAAAAGTAAACTTTATGACGAATCTATACCCTTTGTAGCGATAGGTGACATACATGATGACTACAAGCAACTAAAAGACTTACTTGCGGTTATCTCAGCTATGGGTTTAGATGACTATCGTCTAATATTCTTAGGCGATTTCTTTGGAGGCACTAAATACTTCAGTGAGTTATTACGCCTGCTCTACTCACTCAGAGATAAGAGTGACTACATTGTCGGTAATCATGACCTAGAATTTATAAATCTATGGGAGGTAGCTACTGCATCTCCAGTTAACAAGAAAAAATTCCTAGACTATTTTAACCTCAAAGAATCAGAAGTTCAATGGTTTATTTCTAATCTAGTGGCAAGTGTGGAGACACCTGAAGTATTTCTTTCGCATGCAGGTATAGATGATCTTAAGCCGTTAAGTCAGCAATCACTACAGGATTTAACTACCTCCTGTTATAGAGGAAACCTAGATCATGTTACTGACAAACTAGTAATACAAGGTCACCTACCTATGACTAACGTGACAACGGAAGGTAATCATGTATTTATAGACACTGGGTGCGGTTATGGAGGTCATTTATCAGCCTTCATCTATCCAGAACGAATTAGCATAAACAATAAGGCAAAGGAAAGGAGCTAGACTCAAAAGCCGTTAGGAATTGAAAAAAGCGGAACCCGTCCATAATATAGTTTTGGACAACAAAATCATAAAGGGGTTCCACCAATGAAAAATCAAAACAAAACCACATCCAATAGTCAA
>Ga0210043_1001969_pt1 | contig 14852 bp, 21 predicted proteins | sample CryGeymet201501t_FD_183990 | JGI IMG/M metagenome (GOLD analysis project Ga0210043, IMG submission 183990) | Groundwater microbial communities from Crystal Geyser aquifers in Utah, USA - Crystal Geyser metaG 2015-01t (SPAdes) (version 2) | ecosystem: Environmental > Aquatic > Deep subsurface >... | reverse complement strand
AAAATATCAAAATCGTGAAATGTTGTTGCAGTATAATAATCATTGCCTCTACTTTTAGCTGCAGCTAAAGCACCACCGTACGTATTAGTTGGAGTTTGACCATTTGCTGTGCAATTAGCAAAACCATAACCAGCAATTACACCACCTGATGTTATAGGAATTGCTTTAGCTTTTGAAACTGCAATATTATTTTCAATTGAGTTATGTGGGTATTTATCTCTAAAGAATCCTTTTATAATTGCACCACCATCAACCATAGCTCTTGGTACAAAATAACCAGCTGCATTTGCTGCTGTTTCATCCACGTAGTCATATTGAGAAGCGTAAGAGTAATTGTTGCTTGAATCAATTTTGATGTAATGGAAAGGGATATAAACTAAAATAGAATCACTTGTAATATCCCTATAATTACCAAAATTTGGACTATATGGGTTCATATAACCATCTAATGGAATTAAATAAGATGGGTAATCAAAGGTATACCCTAAAGTTGCTCCCATCAATCCAGCTGGTACAATTTCATTTGGTCTGTAAGTTGAGCCAATTGTTGTTGACAATTGTTCTTGACTTACATAATAATCTCTTTCAATTCCAGCTGGCAATGATGCTGCATAAGTGTTTGGTATTCTTCCAACTACTTTTGTGCCAATTTTCATTATAATATCTTCACCAGCTGTTCCACCAGCATTTGAATCAGCTTGCAGTGTTAATGCTACCTCTGATGTAGTGCCACCACTTCCGACACTTGGCACAGAGGTTAACAAACTACCATCACCAACAAATTTAACTCCACTATTAGCAGTTATCGTATTAGTTGTTGTATTGATTGTAAATAGTACAGAACCAGCTACATTGGTAACATCAAATGCATTGCCATTTGAACCTGGCTTAACTCTTACCGATAATACTGATAATTGTAGTGCAGATTCTGTTCCTTCTCCATCTTCTATTGGTCTTATTGTGGAATCAACTCCCACATTGTTATTGCTAACCTGCAATAAATCTTTATAAGTTTGTGCAGGTGCTTTGCCTGTTAAAGTTGCCATTGTAACTCCTAAATTATGTTATTCAAAATTTTCCCAATTAGTTGTTTCTGCATCCCAATTGGTTGTTTTTTCTTCAATCATTAAAAGAGAACCTTGTGTTTCATACCAATCTTCCCAATTAATTGTATTTTCTAATTGCCAAAATTCTTTAGTTTGTTCATTCCAATATCTGTAAGTTCCTATTACTGTAATAATATCTTCCCATACAGTAGTGATATTTTCCCAAAAGATTCTGCCTTGATTTTCCCATTCTCCTTCAGTAGTTGAGATAAAGGCAGGAATAATCATAGTTCTTATTTTATCAAAAAAATGTCCAAATCCAAACATTATTCACTCCCAAAATATGCTAATACTACTCCACCAGTTGTTTCTTCAACAGTCAAGAATCTCCCCAATATAATTCTACCAGCTTCTCTTGTCCTAGATGTTAGACTATCACCAGCAAGTGTAGATGCAGAGAAAGTAGCAACAGAGTCAACTATAAGAGCATTAAATACCATTCCAGGCATAATATCGCTAGCAGTAACACTAGCATTAGAAATCTCAACAAAATCATTCCTACCTAATCCTATATTGTTTACTTCTGGCTGTGTTAGTGTTTTACTCATTTCCATCTCCGTATTTATTATTTAGGACTTCCATCCCAATTTGTTGTTTCATTTTCCCAAGTTCTGAACATAGAGTTCCATAAAAAAGTAATTGAATAGTTTTTTAAGAATCCTCTAAATTTTCTAATTAACTTAACCATTTAGTCTACTCTCTAATTCTCTAATATCAACCTCAATAGAAGGTGGTACTTGTCTACCTAATAATTGAGCAGATTCTTTAATAGCATATTTTACAAATAATTCTAAATGTTTTTCTGGAACATCTATCTTATCATCAAAACTATTTATAGGAACACCAGTTCTTGTTCCGAATACAATAAACATTGTTTCGTCAATATAAGGATAATAATTAGTAAGAAATAGATATAACAAACTTGAACTATAAGCCCAAGAAACATCAACTGCATCAGTTGTATTAAGCATGTTATTTAATAATGTTATTGTAGTACCTTTGACAACTTTAGTTAATGTTGGGTCTGTTGTTCTTATAAATTCAACTGAATTTATTTTATCGACAAATAGATCGTCCATATCAACAACAACTATATATCCATTACTTCCTTGAGCAAATATTGGTAAATGTGTTATTATTGTTCCTAACATTTTATTCTCCTTAGCTTACTTTTATTGGATTAAGAGTTCCCAATGGGAATGATATTTCAAATCTTAATCTTAATATTTCAGATGGTGCTACTGTAACATAATCAACACCTGCTCCAATAACTGGAGTTTCAGCTAACAAGAAATTAGCATAAGTTGGTGTAACAGATGTAGCTATTTTAGCAACCAAATAAGCTGAATTAACATAAATATTCTCATTGGTTTTATTCTCAAAATCTCTATACAATCCAAATGTAGATACACCATCTTTCATTGTTAATGCTATTGGAGTTGTTCCACTATGATGTAAACTATCAACACTAGCAACTTCATCTGTTAATTGTGAAAATATTGCTACATCTGAAGTTCTAACAACTGGACTGATAGGTACGACACCAACTTTGCCACCAACTAATAAACCATAAGCATCTTCATTAGCAGCAGCAATAAGTGTTTTACTGCCAGACAAAAGAGAGAAATTATAGCTATAACTTGCATTAAGGACATCTCTTAAAGGTTCTGAAGGTGCAGTACCCAACATTTCACCAGATAAAAATCTTAAAAAGTTATTTGTGAATCCAGAACTATTAGTTAATTCAAATCTATAAGTTAAGTCTACAATATTTGATGCGGGTACTTCTACTGGATTGCCAAATGTGTCATAAACTCCATCTCTTGCTATCAAAAATGAATCTCCGCTATCAACACCAACTAAACCAATTTCATCAATATATAATGTTGTAGCTAGATTATTTGTGAATCTTCTTTTAATTTGTAAGACATTAGACGAAGGCATAGAAATAGATGTTGTACCATATACTATTCCTGTACTAATTGTAGCTTCATTTGGTATTGGTCTTTTTAGATTAAAATCTGCAAAATTTAATGTATCATAAATACCAGCAATTGATGCAGTGCCAATACTACTCAAATCTTCTAGATCACCAATCCATATCCCTTTTGCTGATGTAGCTCCAGCAGATAATGCAGCTTCATTAACATTGAAAGACTCTATTCCACCAGCTATTATAGTATTATTTATACTAGTTGGTTCATTGCCACTTGTTACTTTTAATAGATTAGATGATAATATATTAGGAAAATTGCTAACATAACTTCTAAATGGAGTTTTATATTCTCCCTTAACCTTCCCTTTATTATCGGAAACTTTGATTTCAATTTCTGCTTTATATCCAGATGATTGTACTACTTTTTTATCTTTTTTATTTAAGATTTCGTGTGTTAATTTTATTGTTGGTGCGTGGTTCATCTCTGACTCCTTTAATTTTATGTGACACTAAATATATAAGATACTTTTAATAATGGTAACATTAGTGTATGCTCTTTTGTTTCCGTTGGTTCTGTTTCAGATGTTCTAACTATATATGCTATTTCACTCTCTACCATTGCTTCTACACCACTTATATTGATAATAGGTAGTTTATATAAGACAGATAAACCAAGTCTCAACTTGCTTGTATATGGGCTTATATAGTTAATTATAGCATATTGGATAGACGAAATTAAACTTGCAGCAACAGAAGTGGGAGACTTTAAGATATAACTAATCACTCCAGTTAGACTTGCAATAGCATAAACTGGACGTAATAAAATATGATTGATTATTGCAGTTAAACTAATTGGTTTTAAATAATGATTTATCATTGGTAATTTATGCCAAAACGCAGAAAGTACTGGAGCAATAGCATTATCTATATTATATTCAATGTCACCCGTATGGTTTTCAACTGAATAATAACTTGGAATTTGTTGTGCTACCTTTTGAATAGCAATAGAAAATATAATCTTTTTGCTATTATCATCTAATTGACTTGCATATTCATTAAAACTCAATTGGTTTAATATATTAGAATAACTAGATAAACTCAAAGAAGCCGAAAACCTTTGTGGTAATCTATAAATAGAAGGATATTCTATGATAGCACCACTTGCTCCAACTTTACCAGCAGATAACACAGAAGGGTATACAACTTCATCTAGAGCATTCCAATAATTAGATAAAGCTAAGTTTAACACTATTAGCCTATTAGAATCAGATAATTTAGAATAATAAGGATGTTTTGATAACAATGTATTTATTGACGAAGCTTTCATTACACTACCCATTGTGGTTTAATTTTAATCCAGGGGGTATCTTTGATCAAGTTATTTTCTAAGACTCTTTCATCAATCGAATATAACCTTAATACATTTGTGTACTTACCACCTTCTGCTGATTCATTAAATTTAACAATTCCTAATTTTGCTATTTCAGTTAAAGTAAGCTTAATTAATTCTTCTTCATATTGAGATGGAATAACTGGTTCTAATTCTTCAATATCATAATCTTCTATATTAATATCGGAAGTATATCGAAGATGGATTGAATCACTAAGACTTCTTGGAGAATAATTAAAATAAATTTTATTTTGATCTCGATAAAGAACATATTCATAACTATTACCAATTTTTTCTGTATCATAATTATAATCATAAACAGCATTTTTTATGTTCTCATGAACAGGTTGGATTTTAATATCTCTTACTTTAGTATATTCAATATTATTTATCACGACCTTATATTCTGAAGTGAAAGATGGAACTGAGATTATAACATCAATTAAACACTTTTCTTCTAAAACAGTAGTTTCATCTTCGCCTTCTTTGACTGGAATTTCTACCTTAAAATTCAATTCTCTTTGAATAAGCTTATATCTTTTTGCTACTGCTCTTGAAGCTCTAAGAAAAGCTCTTTCATAAACATTTCTTTGAAAGTCTTTAAAACCAGTATCGTTACATCTTAATGCAATTTCAGATATCAATCTCTTATCCATTGGTATCACTTCCTTTTTTAGATTCAATTAAATCAGCATATCCTTTAAGAATACTTAATTGATTATTTATATCAGCAGAATATAAACTAACTTTATCACTTCTAGCAATATCTTGCATTCCTTCCATTGCTGCTAATGAAATCAATAAATCAATATATTCATTTGGAATAGCAAGTGAATCATTAATATCAAATGTAATAACATCAGAACGGAATACAGCAGAAATAGTGTCATAAACACCTTCATCAGATTCAGAACTTAATATAGGTAGCAAACTAATCTTATTATCTAAAATAGTATAATATATTTTGCTATTAGCACCATCAATAATGGGAGTATAATGTTCATTAACCCCTTCTTTAACAGCAATATAACCATTTGGTTCAATATAAGTTGCCAATCCAGAATATATTTCTGTATTATTTTTTTTTATACTGGTATAAACTTCATCTAATTTTTCAATTACTATAGGAGTATCACCAATTTTTAATTCAACTGAAGAAGAAGTAATGCTTTGTTCGTGGAATAATTTATTTTGTGCAAATAATGGAGCTTCTTTTCGCATCAATCTATTCAGCATTCTAACTAGTCTAGCATAACCTCTAGTTAAATATCTTACTCTATCTGCTTGCTTAAATATAGCACCATCATCATTTGAAGAACCAACTGTATCACCAAGCTTAAGAGATAATGATATATCTAGATCTTTAACTTTCACCATTTTAATACCTCTGTAAAAAAATTTAAGGGAGAGTATTACCTCTCCCATTTAATTAATTTTTGTAGCCTTCTATTTTGTATCTAAAAGCAGCTACTTTACCTGCACCAGCAGAAGTATGAACAATCTTTAAGAATGCTGTATGTGGAAGTAAATTCCATTTAGCAATATCTGCATCAAAATTTGGACCTGCTGTACTTGTGTGAGCTGTCGAACATATATAAGCACCTAATGAACCACCAGTTGGAGTAGCTTTAACTACCGTACCAACGTTATAGGCGACAGAAGCTGCATGAGCATCTAAATCTGAGATTGCACTTAACGTTGTGAAAGATGTAACTTCAGCAACTTGTGGGAATGCAACTGCATTTGCTCCAACAGAAGCTAACACGAATGGACTTATAACAACATTTGTTGGGTCTTCAATTGCACATGGAATAAAGGTATAAGCAGTTGCTATCTTACTAGTTGCCAAACCTTCTTGATAAGAAAGAATTGAATCCTCTACTGAAGTCAATTTCTCACTCATGTATCTTTTAACTTTACCTACTAAATCAGCCATTTTATTCTCCTAAATCTTTAATTATAAAAAGGAGAGATTAACTCTCCATAATTGTTATTAACCTAAATATTCACCGAATACATCAAGATCGCTATATAATGTAGTGTTATCAAAACCGCCAGCATCATAAGGGCTAACCATAGTAAACATCCAATGAGAATCTGGATTAAGGTCAACAAATCCTTTAACTCCATGAATAAAACCATTAGTTTTTAATGGATTTTCATTCGCTACTTCCATAATATCAGCACCAGGATAACCTTTTAGGTTAACTGTTTTAAATGCTGTTTTATCATAGAGAATTGCTGAACGAGAAAGACCATTCAATGACATTTTATCTGAAGGTACAACCTGAACATTAAGACCATCACCGGTAGAGAAGGTTTTGCCTTCAACTTTCCAAGAAGAAATAATATCAGGTATAGCCTGAGTCATTGCATTAAGCATAGTAGTAAATGAAGTATAGAAATCAGCACCACAAACTAATACTTTTTGACCAGTACCATGATAAGCTTTGCCTTGAAGCATTTTATTAAAAATAATTGGATGAAAAGAACCCATATTTGAAGTAGTACCATCAAATGTAGCAGAACTCCAATTTATATCTTTAATAGCAATATGATGAGTTAATGGAATATTAGCAAGAATACCATCAGTAGTACCACTCCAAAAACCAGTTTCTGGATCAAAATCTTCTGATTTTTCACCAAATAACATTTGCCATTCCCAATGATCATAATAATCAATCAAAGCTTGACGTTTACTTTTTGCTAATGGAGATTGAATACCTAAATTACTAGCAATAACTTCAGAAAAATGTTGTGTTCCCCAAGCAAGTAAATGACGTTGAACCATACCTTGAGTCCAAGTACCAGAATAATTTCTGATTTTGGCATCAATTTCATCTTCTTTCATTGACTTAGCCATAGGAATTAAGAAGGCATATTTAGTATTTATTTGGTTTGCTGCTGTTGTAGCATTTGCTGTTACTGTGAATGAGTCTGGAGCAGTAGGAGTAGAAGTTCTTTGTTCACCAGCCCAGTTCCTTGAAACCTTGACTGTACCAGCAGTGTAGTCAACTGACATAACTTTACAAAGCTCAGGTACTGGAGCTGCTGCATGAGCATTAGCTGCAATGTAAGGTTTAGCAGTTCTTCGAGGGTCAACCCAAGAGAACATTAACATTACAAATTGGTCTTTTTCTAAACGAGCAATATCACCAACTTGTTTTGGATTACCACCAGGCATAGCTGTAGAAATTTTAGTTTTATTGCTGGTGATTTTAAATGTACTGACACTAGATGTACCTGTATAAGTACCAGCATCAATATATAATCTCAACAAAGGATTAACTTCGATAGGCAAACGGAAACGAACATCATTAACTGTTATTCCACTTCCTTCGTTTGCTTCCATGATAATCTTCATAAAGTTCTGACGACCTTCAGAGATTTTGAATATAATATCTTTCTCCAATGCTAAAGGATTGCGAAGATATTCTGGGATTGTTGCTAATATTGATCTACCTTGATAATAAGGTAAATTCATTGATTGCTGATAAAAACCAGCACTTGAGCTACCACCAGGTATAGGTGATGTAAAACCACCGAAACTACCACTAGATGCTGCATATAAGTCTGACATTTTAAACTCCTTTGATTCTGTTTATTACAGATTTTTCAAGAAGGCTTCTCTTTTACTAGTTTGTGGAGGACTGCCTGGAATACTATTAACATTTGGTATTCTATTTGTCCTAGCAGCATATCTATGCATTTTCATCATATCAATAAGCTTTAAATTTTGAGACCAATCATAAAAAGATTTAACATCTGCATCAGAATAATGCAATTCTTTCATTGCAAATTGCATTTCTCTTTCTAATTCTGCATCTCTTTGAGCTTTTTCTGCTAACTTTTGTTCCTTTAATTCTTTGATAGTTCCAATATGTTTACTACCGCTAGATTTAAGTTCACTATAAAGTTCATCCAATCTTTTAAAGTACAACCATTCTTTGCCACCAGGATTCTGATCTGCATCATCTCTTCTTGGCTTAGAATCTTGAAATTCTGGAAATTCATTATTTAATTTTTCTTGAAGTGTTTGAGAAAAATCTTTCTTTTGGATTAGTTCTGGTTTTCTTTCAGACAAGAATGCTTCCAAAGTCAAATCATCTTCTAACAATTCATTTACAAATGATATTATTTTTGAGTTCTTCTCTTGCTCTAAAGCAAGTTTCTCATTAAGAGAAAACAACTTATCATGTTTAGCTTGTAGAGTTCTAAGAGACGCTTCTCCATGTGGCAAGTCTTTATATTTATCATCAATTTCAAATACTGGAACTTGATTTTCAACTTGCTCTTGTGGAACTGGACTCTCTAAAGATGGGGTTTCACCTTCCACGACATCAAAAGCTGACATAAAGTCTTCTCTTGTTTGTGGTTCAGATGCTTTCACTTCTGTAGAAAATTCTTGGTTTTCCATTTTCTTACCTTTAAATTAGTTTATATTATTTTATTTGTCAAGAACTTTTTTAGAATTTTTTAATTCTTTTACTTGTTCTTCTAAATTTTTAATTTCCATATCTTTTTTTGTTTCAATTTCTGCTTGGTCAATACTTGATTCTATACCAGCAAGTTTAGCTGTTAACTTAGCTTTATATTCAGAATTTAAAGCTCTGTTCTCAAACAGTTTCAAAAGTTCCTTATCTCTATCTAATTGTTCTTGCATCTGGTTAACTTTTGATTGCAATTTTTTTACACCATCGATTCTTTCTTGAACATCATCAAATCCTCTCATATCTGCCAAATCAAAAGCTTTTTGAATATAAATGCTTCTTTCATTTGGGTCTGGAGTGGTTTGAGAAATCTTCATTAGTTCTGTACTCATTGCCATCTTTTGAGTAGGCATTGCTTCTGATGCTACCGAAAGAACTCCATATCTTCCTAGTTTAAAATTAGATGCTGCATCTTTCAGTATCTGCAATTCATTGATAGTATCTTTTTCATCAAAGAACACATAATTCTGTCCTATGTCTATATTAGCTATCAGCATATCAATAAGAACATTACCTAATTGTTGATTAGCCAAATTAATATGAGACATTGCTAATTTAATTCTTTGCATTGCTGAATCTTGATATTGTTGAAGAGAAGAAAAAACATCTATACCAGCTTCTTCAGCGTTTCCATTTATGATTGGACCAATACCAGTTGAATCTTGAATGCCAGTTTTCATCATCTGCATAATAGTAGGGTAAAAATTAGATAACTGTTGGATTTGTTCTCTTTCAGGTTTGACTACAGCACCAGAAGAATCTAATTGCATAATATACTCTTTGAATATACCAGGCTTATTACCTTGAGACTCCCATTTAGTAACATCTTGTGGTGATACACTTCCTTTAGGTCCAATATAACCTGCATTGTTTGTGAGCATACCATTCACTAGCATAGTTTGGATTGCTTTATCGAATGTTTCTTGCATTGCTTTAGTAAAATGAATCATACCATAACTTCGATATGGTCTTCCGCCCCATTCAAAGAACTTAACTTTAATAGCAAAATCTTTAATTGGTTTAATTTCAATAGCAACGATATGATTACCTAGCATAATAGTCCTTCTTACGAATCTATTATTTTCTTGGTCTTTTGCACCTTCCAATATAAACTCTTGGTCTGGCTCTAAGTTCTCTTTAAAAATTCTTCTAATATCTCCAGTCTCAATATCTTCGACAAAATACATAGTAGAAAATACTTTATCATAATATTCAGAAACAGATACTTTAGCATATAAATCATCCTCTTCAATTTTACCCTGACCAGTAGCATTAAATACAGTTGAGGTAGCAAAATCTGACATTTTTAGTGGTTCTTTACCATTATATAATCTTTCTTCATTTATTTTTGCTAGTATTTCACCATATCTTAATTCTGCTGCTGAAAGAGATATTTCTTTTTCTAAGAAATAACCTTCCATATCATTAAGACTTCTTCTTTTAGAATTAGAATCTAAGATTACAATTGAAGGATGTATATTCTCATATTCAATTCCAAACTTACCAAACTGATGATAATCAGTTTCGGTTATACCACTAATACCCATTCCAAGTATCATCATATTTTTGATAGTTTCTTCTTCTTCACCAACAGCCTCAGAACGATACATAATAGATTTTACTGCTTTATCTAATATGTGGGCATATTCTTTAGACCTTCCATCTAATGCTACTACTTTGAATGTTGGTTTAGTTTGGGTAAGTATTGCTAATTTTTGATTTACTGTAGGATAGAGATAATTGATTGTGACTGGTATACCAGAACCTTCTGTTTTAATTTTTTCAATTTGATTTCTAGTAAAATTAGTTCCAGTTTCTTCTACATCATTATAATAATATTCTTCTTCTAATGTTACCTTAGATAGCCATGCATCTCTCTTAGAACCCCAAAGAGTTCTTTTCGATATTATCTCCTTAGGAATTTCTTTATACATTACTGGCATATTTTTTTCTCCTAGTTTCTGCAAACATAAAAGAAAAAGGCATATTATGCAAATAGTTTATTTATATCTTATAATATTATTTAATTGCTTTACCAAATATTACTAGCATTGAATCATGCATGCCAACTTTATTCGTTACTTTCTCACCAAACGTATTTATACCAACAAACTTAATTCTACCATATATAAACCTTATTTCTGTTGCATTACGTTTAATATAATAATGGAATAATTTTGTACTTGTACTAACTGGCAATAACATAATACATAATTTACCTTTTTTACTTTCTTCAATAGCTTTTTTGACAAATGCATCTTTTAGTTTTCTACTATAAGGTGGGTTTACAAAATTTAATTTTCCCCATTCAATTTTTAATCCATCCCATTGTTTAATATCGTGTTTCAAAGGACAAGGATCGAATATCGATGTACCAAATTCATCATAAATATTTTGCATAAAATAATCTGGTGTAGCCCAATCATCAATATGTTCTAAATTTCTATTTTTCATTTTATTATCCTATTAAATTCATTATTCAAATCATCAAATATTTTAGAATATTTATCAATTATTTCATCACTAGCTTTTCTAATTGATAATTCTTGGAGTAATGAATCTATTTCTTTAAGTCTTATGTAGAGGCTCACTAGTCCACTGTCAGACACTTTGTTTTGTTTATTTGTACCAAAGGTTGACTCTAAATCATCTATCTCTTTTGATGCTTCTGATACTTTTTTTAGACCATCTAACGATACCACTGTTTTGTCATCGATAGTCCATTTTTTAGTTAAAGAACTATATTGACATTTATTTCTTTTAAATAATTCAATAGCATCTTTTGCTAAACCACTATTCCAATCTTCTTTTTCAAAAGAAACTTTATTATTCTGGATTATCATCTTCTACCTTATTTTTAATTTCTTCTTTAATCTCTTTCTCTAAATCTTTAGAGCCAGTTATAGCCTTAAATGAAGTCCACAAATTCTTTATATTACCAGCAACAAAATCAATGACATCTTCATTTGCTTTATAATGTTTCAATGCTCCCAATAAATTAGTAGCATCGATTAACTTAGTATGTAATAATATTAAATTATTCATTGAATCTTCAATTGCTGTTCTTTTGCTTTTAATTGGCTTCATATTTTCTCCTTTAATTTATATATTTCTTTGAAAATTTAGTTTCTATAACTTAGCTATTATTTTTCTCTTTCAATTCATATCTTTTTTCAGTAGAAATTTTATGAAGATTACTTAATATCTTATTTAATTCCATAACTTTAGATGATTCTGCCACTGGTCTTTTAAGCATATTATCCCAAATCATCCATACCTTTTCTTTTTTTACTATTGCTTTCTTTTTCATTCCAATATCCTTTTATTAAATGTTATCTAATTGTTTAACCAAAGCACATATTTTATCACATATTTCCATCTGATAATTTACTCATTGTAGTGTCCTCTTATAGCTTTAATAATATCTTGTCCCCAACTGCTTTTTAATGATATGTTATTAGAAAATAAGGAAAAGAATACTCCTCCCAATAACCACCATCCACCAGCAACAAACAACATCCAACTACCTAACCCAAAACTAACTAATTGGAACACTAATCCTACTTTTTTTGATATAATCATTTCATTTCTCCTTTTATGTAATATTCTATGACAATTATGACATAGTATTATTAAATTCTCTAACTTCTAATATATATTTTAAATTAACCAAATTTATTTTTCGGTAGAGAGAGTGAGTTAACAAAGCAAACCCATAACATGGGTCGCTTTGTCTTATAACCGTATCCATTTTTCGTATATCGATCGGTCGTCAACTTTATGCAAACTCTTAGCGTTCCTTTTGTTCTAAGAGATTTAATTATTTATACTGTCTTTTATAGAGTCCATCAGGTTACTATCAATGCTTTATCGACTATAACTCATAAAACAGTCAATCCCATTTATTGCTTATTATCACAATAAGATTGATTTTCAATATGTTTAAAATAAAAAAGCCACAACATCTAGACTTGCAGGTAATGTTATGGCTTTTTAGTTTAGAGATACTATCTCTAAAAGTCGTTGAATAAACCTGCAAGAATTATTCTTTCAAAATGTATTTCAATAATAAGAAATTATATTATATTCTCCAAATAAAAAATAATATATTTATAAGAATACTGCGTCTTGCCGCAGACTACGCTATTCGCTTCGCTCACTCTTCAATAATCAAATATCTTCTTTCAAAAAAAAGAGAGAATTAGCCTAAACTAACTCTCCCTTCATAAGGAGGCACTAAGAACATCAAAAATAATCATTTAGAAATAATAATAGAATATACAAAATTAAGGTTTAAATAAATATATTCTTTTATCTTCTGAAGTTGGTTTAGAATCAATATGCACCCAACTAACATCTGCTTCCATTCTATTTATGCCATAATATTTATCTTTATTAGCAATTATATGTTGCCTAACAGTTTCTGCAGGAATCCCAATAACAGTTAAATCAAAAGCATTACCAAATCTATGTTGACTGGTGGGGCTACCCGTATTTGATTTACTACTTCTGAATCCTCTTTGAGAATACATCCCTTCTCTATGCCAGTTGTTTATTGTAATTGGAGAATTATAAGTTTCTCTTAAAGTATCAATAGCAATCAATAAATCTTCATCAAATAACTTAATAGCATTTTCACCTAATAGGTTAAATGTTTCTTCATCAACTAATTCTTTTGTATCAAAATGTCTTGGAATATACATAACATACCTTACTATTTAATATCTACCTTACTATTTAATATCTAAAAATTTATCTGAAATCCATAACCTACATAAAAATCAAATTCTTTGTGAATTAGTCCATATCCAAATCCACCACCAAAACTATGAGAGAAGGAAGGCATTTTGGTAACACTTATTCTAAATGTGTCTATTCTTGTAGTATTAATTGTTCTGTAAGGATATTTAACTTGTAAATGAGAAAAACTAAACATCGGAGTATCGAAATATACTTTGCCTTTTACTTCAACTGAATCTTTATTAAAATTAAAATCAGCTTTAGCGTGAGTCCCATTAGAATCAACATAGAGCGTATCTAAGATAGTTTGCCATTTATCCATATAAACTATCGAATCCTTCCACAAAGTGTCTATAACAAGCTCTCCTTGAATATAAGTCGTATCTCTATCTACTATCCTATCTGGATTTAATTTATTGTTGACAAATAAATAAGTTAAAATTATAATCACTATAATTGCAATATAATCAGTCGTTTTCATTTTTTCTCTGCAAATTTTTGGACTAATTTGCCTCCAACTGCAACACTCAACAGAGTAGTCCACATTTGTACAATGTCTTTGTTGATTACAATATCAATTATCATAAAAATAATAGCAAATATTACTGCTATTAAACCTATAACTCTCATCCAACTGACTGTTGAGCTTTCTGATACTAAATCCTTAAACCATTGTTCCATTTCTTAGTCCGTTCTTTGCAATATTTTTTTAATATCTCTCTTTATTTCATTTAAGTCACTTTTCACATCAGTCAACTGAGTTTCGTACTCTTTACGAGTCACAAATTTATCACTCATATTCTCAAATGTTACTTGTCTAAGAGTACTTTCGACTCTTATAATATCTATTTTATTTTGTTCTGCACGTGTATCTAACTTATTCATAAATGTTATTAGCACAACTGTGTAGAACAAAAGCATAATCAAGGCTGTAATATTTCTTTTAATGAACTCCATTTATCCACCATTTCCATTTTATAAATATCCCAAACAATTTACTATAAGGTTTCGTTCATTAAAGAATGAATCATCCCAGTTATGCTATACAAAACTATTGCCGAAATTAAAGCATATTGTGGCAATAACAATTGTGATGCAAAATAAAAACCTATAAACCTAAAGCCAGAACTAACAAAATGCATTCCATCCAAAAACATAGTAAATATATTTTTTAACCACCATGAATTAGA
>Ga0210043_1001968_pt1 | contig 14862 bp, 11 predicted proteins | sample CryGeymet201501t_FD_183990 | JGI IMG/M metagenome (GOLD analysis project Ga0210043, IMG submission 183990) | Groundwater microbial communities from Crystal Geyser aquifers in Utah, USA - Crystal Geyser metaG 2015-01t (SPAdes) (version 2) | ecosystem: Environmental > Aquatic > Deep subsurface >... | reverse complement strand
ATATCAAACCACTTAATTGATTTGTTTTTCCGAAACCAAGTCATTTGGCGTTTTGCGTATTTTCTAATCTCTATTTCAAGCTTGGTGCGCATTTCTTCTTTGGTAATTTTTCCTTGCAGAAATTTTGATACAAATCGGTACTCTAAACCCAGCGCATCCATTTTTTTCCAAGACAATCCGAATTTATGAAGTTTTTCTGATTCCGCCACCATTCCTTGACGAATTCTTTTGGACAGACGGGACTTTATTTTTTTATTAAGAATATCGGGTTTTAAATAAACACCAATAAAAAACGCATCATATTTATCCACTTCTTTTGTAATAGCGGGGACTTTGCCAATACTTTTTGCTATTTCTATAGCTCTTATGAGGCGTCTGGGGTTGTTTTTATCAATTTTTTCCGCTCTTTTGGCGTCAAGTTTTTTAAGTATCTTGAACAATTCTTCAGGGGGTTTATTTTCCAGTGTTTTTCTAAGTTTGTTATTTGGCGGAACATTGGTCAGAGGAATTTTGTTAAGCAGTATGTCAATATAAAAACCGGTTCCTCCGCACACTATTGGTAATTTATTTTTTCGTATTATGCGTATGACAGCTCTTTGTGCTTCTTTTTGATATCTTGCGGCGTTATATTGTTTTTTGGGACTTGCGACACTAATCATATGGTGAAGGACACCTTGCATTTCTTCCTTTCTTATTTTTCCGGTACCGATATTCAGGCCTTTGTAAATTTGTCTTGAGTCAGCGGAAATTATTTCACCTCCAAATTTTTTCGCCAAAATAACCGCCAAGGCGCTTTTGCCCGAAGCGGTTGGTCCCACCACTACCAATATTTTTGTTTTGGGTTTAGATGATTCCACCGCCAGGAATTGTACCACCTACCGGAATAGAACCCGAGCTCACATCTCCACCAATCGGAAGGGGATTACCAATCGGTATTGTTCCACCTATAGGAATATTTCCACCAATTGGGACAAAACCACCAAGAGCAGGATTCCCGATCGCAATCGTACCGCCGGTAGAAATAGGATTCCCTGTTGCGGTTGAACCAACTACCGGTATGTTTTCACTGACCGCTATTATTCTACTCCCAGTGGGGTTACCCCTTGGTGTAGCATTCCTTCTTGTAAAAATTCTTGAATCCGAAATATCATTACCAATGGCGGTTAAATTTATACACGCAGTATGTTGTGATACATAAAAAAACCCACTCTCTGTTCTGACTCTGCGAGGGAAAACAGATATTCTTCCGGAACAAGATGTTTCGGCCACGGCAACAACTCCACCGGAAGCAATTGCCCCTCCCTCGGTAGGTTTTCCCGTAGCAATATTGCTTTCACCTGAAGCTTGATTACCAAGTCCAAATAAAGCTGCGGCGACTGCGCCAACCCCCCCCTTCTTTGCTTTCGGACAATCAGAATCAGCCAGGTCTATGTCCTTGTCTCCATCATTATCAATACCGTCAAAACATTTAGGACAATCAGAATCCTTTAGGTCAATTTTTCCATCCCCGTCGTTATCAATACCGTCAAAACACTGGCTGTATAGGTCTGGGGGGTAGGGCTGTTGGTTGCTTGGAAATTCAGCACTAGCCACTACAGGAATAAGTATCGCAAAGACAAAAAGAGCAGATATAATGCGGTTTTTTCCCTTAGGGCGTTTCATTTTTTTGGTTTTTATTACTATTTTTCTCATCCTTGCTATTATACCACGAATCAATATTAAAATCAAGTATTATGATATTAGCGTTAAAAAACTTGATTTTATGTGTCGCATGTGCCGCGGGAGAGAATCGAATCTTACAGATTCTGTACACCTTTCGTATCGCTTCGCGATATACTCAAGGTTTTCGATTCTTCCACGCAAGTGAATTATATCACTTGCTCGCGACACAAAAGCGTCTTAGGGCTCTCCCATTTTGTGCCGCGGGAGAGAATCGAACTCTCATGGATTACTCCGCACGATTTTGAGTCGTGTGCGTCTGCCAATTCCGCCACCGCGGCAAATCACCTGTACAAATTACACTAAAAAGTTTATAAACTCAAATTCTTTTCTGGCTCTTTTCTCTGTGTTAAAATAGTAAGAACTAAAGAATAATATGTCTCAATTTTATAACGATTCCGTATTTTGGATTGACGTGGACAAAATAGAGCCAAACCCATTTCAACCAAGACGGGAATTTAATGAAGCGGAATTAAGGAGTTTGTCGGAATCCATAAAACAATATGGAGTTTTGCAAGCGCTTGTCGTAACAAGAAAAGAATTTGAGAAACCCGAAGGGGGTCTAGGGGTGCGATACGAACTTATCGCTGGAGAGAGAAGGTTGCGAGCCGCGAAATTGGCTAACATTACTCAAGTACCTGTTCTTATAAAAACAGGGGACGACAGCGACCTTATGAAGCTTGAGCTGTCTATTATTGAAAACATTCAAAGAGAAGATCTCAATCCCGTTGACCGCGCTCGGGCATTTGAGCGTCTGGCGAGCGAGTTTTCTTTCAAGCATCACCTCATTGCCGCTAAAGTGGGCAAGAGCCGCGAATATGTATCAAACAGTTTGCGCCTTCTTTCTTTGCCCCAGTTTATTTTGGATGCATTAAGTATTGGTAAAATATCCGAAGGGCACGCCAGACCTTTGATGATGCTTGGAGACAGGCCGGAGGAACAAGGGGTGCTTTTCAAGGAAATTACTTTTAAAAAGTTGACGGTGAGAGAGGCGGAAGGTATCGCCAGAAGAATTGCCTACGACAAGGTCCGCAAAAAAGAAAGGGCCATTGACCCGGAAATTATTGATTTGGAAGAAAAGTTGCGAGAAGCTCTTGGCACACGCGTCCAGATAGAGAGAAGAGACGTCGGGGGGAAAGTAATGATAGATTTTTTTTCAAATGAGGACTTAAAAAGTATTTTGGATGCTATTCAGACAAACAAGAGAAAAGATCCCAATGAAACTCTAAGCAGATTTGAAGCGGAAAATCCAATTTCAAATGAGGATGTTGCTATTATTGTGGACGATACTACTTCTGACGAAGATGAAACGGGAGACGGCGACATCTATTCCGTAAAAGATTTCACCATATAACACCACTACTTTTTTTTCTGAAGATTTGCGCGTATATGTTTTTTAGCACCGGATGTTTTTGCGTATTCAAGCCACTTTGAACTGGGTTTGGCGGAAGGTCTCGTCAAAATTTCTACTATATCTCCATTGTTCAGTTTGCTATCCAGAGAAGCCATCTTACCGCTTACTTTAGCGCCAAACATATGATTTCCGACATCAGAGTGGATGGCAAAAGCAAAATCAATAGGGGAGGATTCTTTCGGTAGATCTATGACATCTCCCTTGGGGGTGAACACAAAAATTCTTTGGTTGAAAAAATCGTTTCTAATATCATTTTGGAGCGATACCTCATTCTCTTGATTTGTTTGGATTTTCGCCAGCTCTTTAATCCAGTCCGGGATATTTTTGTATTTGGTAGCTAATGTATTAGCGAGGGGGCTAAAATTTATTTGCTGTACAAACTTTGGAATCCAATTTAAGTTTTCATATAATTTTTTTGAGTCCTTGCCACCCTTGTACAGAATATGCGAAGCGATTCCATATTCGCAGTGGTGATGCATATCATTGGTCCTGATTTGAATTTCAACAATGTTACCGTCACCCACAAATACTGTTGTGTGCAATGACTGATATCCGTTTGGTTTGGGGAAAGCTATATAGTCCTTTATCCTGCCGGGCAAAGGGCGCCAATTACCGTGCACAATACCCAATGCCTGATAACAATCATTTATTGTTTCTACAATAATTCTAACCGCGAGAATGTCGTATATTTTTTCCACATTTTTTTCTTTTGATTGCAGCTTTTTGTAAAGACTGTACATTCCCTTAACCCTGTATTCTGTTTTGACACTTACCATTCCTTCTTTTGCCAAAGATTTTTTAACAGATTTAATAAATTTTTCCAAATTTGATACCATTTCTCCGTATTTTTGTTTTACCACTGTTTCAACATTGCTGTATTCTTTTGGAAACAAAAAAAGAAAAGAAAGATCTTCCAGCTCTCTTGATAACTTTCTGATTCCCAATCTATAGGCGGTGGGCGCGTATATTTCAAGTGTTTCTGACGCAATCCTTTTTTGTTTTTCAGTCGGCACAAAAGACAGTGTTCTCATATTGTGCAGTCTGTCCGCAAGTTTTATCATCAAAACTCTTATATCTTGAGATATAGCTATAAAAAGCTTTCTTAAACTTTCATTGTGTCTATCCAACCCTTGATACCGAATTTTTCCAAGCTTTGTGACTCCTTCCACAAGGAATAAAATTTCTTTTCCGAACTCTGATTCAATATCTTCTCTACTTGCGGCGCCATCTTCAATGGTGTCGTGAAGTAGTCCCGCAGCTATGGTGTAAGTATCCATACCGTATTCAGCTAAAATTTTCGCTGTTTCCAAAGAGTGCAAAAAATACGGTTCTCCGGAAAGACGAACTTTATTTTTGTGCGCCGTTTCGGCAAATTCAAAAGCTCTTGATACAAGGTCAATTTGGTCTTTCTGAGGGTTGTTTATTAGGGTTACGATTTCTGATAGCTTTGCCATATATGGAGCTATTCTATAGAAAAAACAAGATTATTCCATCTTATGCGGATTATGATTTTCACAAGATTTAACGGAGCATCTTTCGGGGATGGTTTTTGGTTACAAATATTTTGCTCGTCGTCACTCGCAAAATTTTGCAACCCTGACTCGGCATTTTTTCTGCTGAAAAAATATGCCTCCGTCTCACAAAAACATACGCGCACGCAGTGCAGACTGCGTACTTCCAAATCTACTTCATCAGTTTATGCGGATTATGATTTTCACAAGATTTAACGGAGCATCTTTCGGGGATGGTTTTTGTGCCTTCCATCATAAGAGAGTTGCAAAGTTCACAAAATTTACCGGTTGGCTTAGCTTTTATCGCGTGTTTGCACGCGGGATAATTACTGCAAGAATAAAATATTCCAAACCTTCCTCGCCGTTCCATCATTTCACCGTCTTTACAAACTGGGCACTTAACCCCTGTTAGTAGTTTTTTCTTGGTTTCTGGGTCTTCTTTTACAAATTTACATTTTGGGTATCTTGAACACGCAATGAATCTGCCAAATTTTCCATCTCTTTCTATCAAGTTTGCTTTACCGCATTCAGGACACAACTCGCCCGTATCTTTTGGTCCGGCTAACTCTTCTCCGTCTATGGTTCTGGCCCCCGTGCAGTCCGGGAATCTTTCACAGGAGAGAAATTTACCCGATTTGCTTAATTTTATTATCATATTTGCTTGGCACTTAGGACATTTCAATTTCGGGTCTGCTTTTCCCAGATTGGTTATTTTTTCTAGCTTGTCTTTAGATTTGATCTCTTTTTGGAATGGAACATAAAAATCTTTCAAAGTTTTCTCATAATTCCTTTTTCCGTTGGCTATATCGTCCAGTTCATTTTCCATTAAAGCCGTAAAAGAATCACTTATATATTCTGTAAAATTATTTTCCAAAAATGTGCTTACCACATCACCAGTGTCGGTGGGCAACAAAGCTCTTTGTTCTTTGACCACATACCCTCGGTCAATCAGGGTTCTTATAATTGAGGCGTAAGTTGACGGTCGTCCGATACCTCTCTTTTCCAATTCTTTTATTAGTCCGGCCTCGGAATATCTTGGTGGCGGAAGAGTTTCTTTACCTTCGGAATCTATTGAAATTAATTCAAGGTCTTCATTTTTTTGAATTTTTGGCAGTTCTACGTCCTCTTTTTTTGCGTGAGGGTCAGCCAAAAGCCATCCAGGGGAAAGAACCCTCGAACCGTAGAGAGCAAAGTTTGATATGGATTTGCTTTGAATATTGGCGGTTACTTTTGTTCTTAGGACTTTTGCGTCAATCATCTGTGATGCCACCGTTCTTTGCCAGATAAGAAAATAAAGTTTTTTTTGTTCTTCTGTATTTCCTGCGCCTTCTTTCAATATGTTTGAGGGTCTAATCGCCTCATGCGCCTCTTGTGCGTTCTTGCTTTTCCTTCCATAAACTTTATTTTCAAAAAGATTCTTGCCAAATTTTTTACTAACCACTTCTTCTATTTGTTTTTTCGCAACCGCGCTTAAATTTGTGCTGTCGGTTCTCATGTAAGTTATCAATCCTTGTTCGTATAGTTTTTGCGCTACGGACATTGTCTTTGATGGAGAAAAACCAAATCTCGTGCTTGCCGATTGTTGCAGTGTTGAGGTGATAAAAGGGGCCCTGGGTGCTCTTTTCACTTCCGTTTCTTTTATGTCAACTACCGACCAACTTTCTTTTTTTGCTTTCTCCAGTATCTCGTTTACTTCGTTTTCATCTCTCGGTTCTTTTTCGCAAACAAAAATCAATTCATCACAACTCTCACTCTTTAATTTTGAAGACAGTACCCAAAATTTTTCCGGAACGAAAGACCTTATTTCTCTTTCTCTTTCCATTATTATGCGCAGAGCGGGGGATTGAACCCTCCCCGCGGATAAGCCGTATCTCACTTTTTTCCATATAAGTCCAGACAAGTCGTATCCAACAAGTCTGTCTAACACCCGTCTGGCTTCTTGCGCTGTTTTTAAATTATTATCAATATCGCGCGGATGTTTGATAGCCTCTGTTACCGCCTCCTTTGTAATTTCATAGAATACAACCCTTTTGGGTTTTTTAAGCCCTATTGCTTCTGAAATGTGCCATGCTATCGCTTCACCCTCTCGGTCTGGGTCAGTAGCCAATACAACTTCTTCGGCTCCCGAAGCAAGTTTTTTTATTTCGTTTATTATTTTTTCTTTACCTTTAACGGTTTCGTAATGAGGAATAAAACCACCATCAATATCAATGGCTTTCTTGTTTGATTTTGGCAAATCCCTAATGTGACCCACCGAGGCGACAACCTCGTATTTATCATCAAGATATTTGGAAATTGTCTTTGCTTTGGCGGGGGACTCAACGATTAAAAGTTTCATCAGGGTTCATTAGTACTACAAATAAAAATTGTTTGCAAATATGAGCGCTTTTCAAAGCCAAGTATTGATGTTAAATACAAGTTCTATAATTTTATATATTCAAATGCATTTCACCCATACTTTCTTTTATATAACCTTTTATTTCCATTGCCGACAAAATCATATTTACCTGGCTTGCTGGCAGTCCAATCTCTCTTATTATGTCGTCTCTGTCACGAGGTTCTTTCAACAATTCTATAATTATTTTCTCATTCTCTGACAGCGAATCATATTTGATGGCTGATTTTTCTTCTGCTTCAATCCCCAACGCTCGCAATATGTCATCTCCTGATCTTGCGGGCTGTGCTCCAAGTCGTAAAAGCTCGTTTGGTCCCTCGGAACCGGGTGAAAAAATAGAACCCGGAACTGCTATTACTTCTCTATTGTAATCAAGCGCCAGTCTGGAGGTTATAAGGGTGCCAGATTTTTTTTCGGCTTCAATTATTAACGTTGCGTGAGAAATTCCCGCCATTATTCTGTTTCTCTTGGGAAAGCTCCATATTGTTGCCTTGAATTCCGGCTCAAATTCAGAAAGTAAAGTTCCTCCGGATTCTACAATCTCCTCGGCTAATCGCAAATGAGAGCGGGGATACAATACCGACGGGTCTAGTCCGGAACCCGGTATCGCGATAGCGTGCATTTTGTTTTTCAGAGCCGCTTTGTGAGCGATAGAGTCAACTCCCAACGCCAAGCCGGATACGATTGAAATTGGATATTGAGCGATTTCAAGAATAAGTTTCTCGCACACATCCCTGCCATACCCGCTCACTTTCCTTGAGCCGACCACGCTAAGGAGTTTGTTATCCTGTGCTGGAAGGGTCCCAGCACAAAACAACTCTTTTGGAGGGTCTGGGATTTCTTTGAGAAGCGGCGGAAATTCCGAATATTTTAGCTTTCTTATGGAATAACTCATTTTTAAGATTCTACCATTTTCTGATACTATTATTGTATTAAACTATAAGACGGTGGTTATTGTAAAAAGCCGGTATGTTAGACATAAAATTCATCAGAGATAATCCCGATTTGATTTCAGAAGCCGCTCGTAAGAAGAGGATTAAATTTGATGTGAACAAACTCATAAGTATTGATGACAGTCGTCGCGATCTTCTTGCGCAAGTTGAGGAAAAACGGCAAATTCAAAACGAATTTAGCCAAAAAATTTCATCTGAAAATAACTCAACAATAAAACTTGATTTTATAGAGAAAATGAGGGTGGTAAAAGCTGATTTGCAAAACAAAGAGGAAAAGCTTAAAAGTATAATGAAGGAATGGCAAACACTCATGCTTCAAGTTCCCAATGTTCCCGATGTCTCCGTGCCGGACGGTGATAATGAATCGGATAATAAAGAAATCAAGAGTTGGGGAGAAATTCCAAAGTTTGGCTTCACTCCCAAGGGGCATATGGAAATAATGAAGAATCTTGATCTCGCCGATTTTGACAGAGGCACAAAAGTTGCTGGTTTCAGGGGATATTTTCTTAAAAACGAAGCGGTCAGTTTGTCCTTTGCCATATGGCAATACGCTTTTGATTTTTTCCTAAATAAAGGTTTCTCCCCTTTCATAGTGCCTTCTTTGGTTAGAAGAGAAACGATGATGGGTACTGGCTATCTTCCACAGGGTGAAGATGATTTATACAAAACTCAAGACAACGACTATCTTTCGGGCACAGCTGAGGTTGCTACTATGGGTTATTATGCGGATGAAACTCTTTCAATAAATTCACTTCCTAAAAAAATGTTGTCATTTTCTCCATGTTTCAGAAGAGAGGCGGGGAGTTACGGGAAAGATGTTAAGGGTTTAATCAGAGTTCATGAATTTTACAAGGTTGAGCAAGTGGTGATATGTGAAGCTGAACACGAAACATCGGTTAAATTTCACGAGGAAATAAACAGGAATACGGAAGAATTTATTGAAAGTTTGAATATCCCATACAGGACAGTTGTTAATAGTGGTGGAGACCTTGGTTTGGGACAGGTAAAGAAATATGATATTGAATTGTGGGTACCGTTGGAAAATACTTATAGAGAGATAAGTTCTGCTTCTTATTTTCATGATTTCCAGACTAGAAGATTAAATATCCGATATAAAGACAAGGAAGGAAAGACCAGATTTGCCCATTCTTTAAATAGCACCGCTATCCCCACGCCAAGAATCTTGGTGTCTCTTATTGAAAACTATCAGCAGGAAGATGGTTCTGTCCTTATTCCCGATATTCTTTCAAAATATATGGGTGGCAGAAAAAGAATAGGTTCGGAAGGGGTTTCTTCCGATGCGAAAAAACCTTAGATCTCCAAGAATAATAAAAAAGCGCAGAAAAAAGAAGATATTTAAAATCCTTTTTTTCCTTATGGCGGCAATCGGTTTCGTATTTGCACCCTCTTTTGTCTCCAAAAATTCAAATTTGCAAATAAAGTCTATTGCGGTTAACGGCAACTCCGTTGTGCAAACGGAAGAAATTACGAATTTGGTTCTGAGAGAAATAACTGGAAATTTTTTACACTTATATTCAAAGTCAAATATATTTTTGTATCCCCAAAAAACAATAGAAAGAAAATTATTAGAAAAATTCTCACGATTTAACAACGCAGAGGTGGAGATTACCGATTTTAACGACCTTAGCGTTTTTGTTACAGAGAGAGAGCCATTCGCACTATGGTGTCAAAGCCAAGATGCTCTCGCCTGCTATTTTGTTGATGATGACGGGTATATTTTTGATAAAGCGCCGGATTTTTCTCCAAATGTTTATTTCACGTATTTTGGTGAAATCCAATCTTCCGATAGTCCGGTGGGATCGTTTATGTTGAACCAAAATGAATTTTCAAACTCGGAAGCGGTGATTGAGGGACTAAAAGTTTTGGGTTTTAACCCTACCGGTTTAAAGTTTACAAAGAAAGACGGTACAGTCGTTCTTTCAAACAGTACGGATATCATTTTTCGCCTTTCAGATGACGCTTCACGCACTCTATCAAATTTTGAATCCGTAATAAATGACCCATCTCTTGATTTAAGAAACGGCAATACCCTTAAAGCGCGCTATTTTGACTTAAGATTTGGCAATAAAGTTTTTTACAAAAAAACGGAATAATAGCATATAATAAAGATATGAAAGCCATTATCTTTCTACCGCAGTATTTTTACTGGCACTACAGTAACGGTATCAAGGATCTGTTAAATAATCTTATAAATTTCCTGTCTTTAGTGTTTAGTTTTTTTTCAATCCCTATTCTTTTATCCACCATTTTTTCCCCGTGGCAGAGAATGGGGGAGCGTTATGCCAAAGGTTTTGACCTGTCTAAAACGGCCCAGACATTTGTGGTCAATACCATAATGAGGTTTGTCGGTTTTTTCATAAGATTTTTCACCATATTCATTGGTTTGATTTCTTTTCTCTTTGCCTTCGTTTTGTCTGTCCTGGTCTTTGTGTCTTGGTTGTTAATGCCCATTGTTTTAATTTTTATCCTATCTTTAGGCATAACCAAACTCTGATGAGCTGGAATGAATTTACAAAAAAACTGTCTCTGTGGGCACCCGCCGTCACTATGGAGAATATTATCTCTCATCAAACGAGGAAGATAATAAAAACCGTCCTTCTATTTTTAACTATCACCGGTTTTGTTTTGGCATCACAGATTTTGTTTGTTGGCAGTCAACGCCTTACTGGTCTTTTTTTTATTGTGTTGTTTTTCTATTTATTATTTCTATTTTCTGAAGCTTTTTTCTATTCCGTTTTCTTCAGAAAGGAAGATAGCTATTCTCGTTTCGGATATTTTTTGACTCTAATAATTTTCCAAACCCGCCGCACCGATTTAACCAAGGGATTTCTCAAGTCCGGCATTGGCCAAACAGTGATGGACCGGCTTGGTATAGACGAAGAATCGGTTCAAGATTTTTTGAAAAGAAGAAAGTTTTTCTTGTCTGCACAATCACTAAAAATTGAAGAAAGTGAAAGTCTATGGCGCTCATATCTATCCGCTATTTTTACTTACGACAAAGAGTTTCAATCTTTTCTTCTTCTGCACGAGGTGACGAAGGAAATTTTGTTACAAAGTTCTGACTGGGTTCTTTCCTTAATTTATCGCTCAATAGACAGTGAAAGGTGGTGGTCTAAAAAGAAACTCCAGTCAATAGGCGGGATAGGCAGAGCGTGGTCATACGGCAATGCCTATGTCCTTGAGCAGTTTTCTTCACCGCTTAGTGTGACATCCGATAGAGAGACGGGTCTCCATGAAACGGAAGCAATTTCTCTTGAGGTTATTTTATCAAAAAGCGTGGAAGCCAATGCTTTAATCATAGGCGATGATGGGGTGGGGAAAATTGAAGTTGTTGAGACACTTTTTAAAAAAATCAACTCTGGCGAGTCGTCTCCCGAGCTTAGAGATAAAAAGTTCTTGGTTTTTGATAGCGGTGGATTTATTTCACAGATTACAGATAAAGAACAGTTTGAGTCTATTTTGGCGAAAATCTTTTTTCAAACTGCGGAAGCCGGCAACATTGTACTGGTAATTCCTGATTTTGACGGACTTGTTAATAGTGCGAATTTAATTGGTACAAATTTGTCCGATATTATAGATTCTTATCTCTCCTCTTCCGCCATCCATATAGTGGCAATTTCAAACACAAGGTCTTTTCATACAATGCTTGAGCCCAACCAATCTCTAATGCAAAGATTTGATAAACTTATGATTAAGGGGGGCACGGCAAAAGACATTACCGCTGTTTTGGAAAACAGTGTAATGCATATTGAGCATTCAGAGGGGGTTTTCTTTACTTATCAAGCAATAACAGAAACCGTCAAAGCAGCCGAAAGATATTTTATTGACCGACCGCTCTATGATGCGGCAACTGACCTTTTGATTCAAGCCGTATCCAAAGCCAGGAGTCAGGACAGAGCACTTATTTTAAAAGAAGATGTTCTTTCTCTTATAAAAAGCCAAACAGGAATAGCTACCGGAGCCATTTCCATTGAAGAAAAAAACAAACTTGAAAACTTGGAAGAGCACTTGCATATGAGAATTGTCGGACAAGATGAGGCGGTTTCAGGGATTAGTAATGCTTTGAGGCGCGCACGCGCCGGTATCAGCAACCCCAACCGCCCCATCGGTTCTTTTCTATTTATTGGTCCGACGGGGGTGGGGAAGACAGAAACCACAAAAGCTCTCGGAGAAATTTTCTTTGGAGCAGAAAATAAAATTTTGCGTCTGGATATGTCGGAATACAACTCATCCGACGCTCTAAATCGCCTCATTGGCAGTATAAGCAATCCGGATGGCGGAGTTTTGGGCTCAATGCTTAGGGAAAACCCATACGGAGTCTTGCTTTTAGATGAATTTGAGAAAACAGAAAACCGAGTTTTGGATTTGTTTCTTCAAATTCTTGACGAAGGAATTTTTTCCGACTCTCTTGGACGCAAAGTTAGCGCTCGCAATCTCATCATTATCGCGACTTCAAATGCAGGCAGTGATATCATTTTTGACATTATAAGCAGGAGAGAAAATCTTTCGGACAAAAAAGATTTTATAGTTGATGAGATTATTCGTCGCGGTATTTACAAACCGGAACTCATCAACCGTTTTGACGGCGTAATTCTTTTCCACCCGCTTGAAGAAGAACATCTTAAGAAAATCGCTCGTCTTCAGTTGGAAGGACTTGCCTGGCGGCTTAAAGACAAAGGAATTATGTTTCAAATTTCGGAACCAATCATAAATTTTCTTGTAGAAAAAGGGACTGACCCAAAGTTTGGCGCCCGAGCATTGAAAAGAGCATTACAAGACTCTGTAGAGAAAGCGGTGGCGGAAAAGATTATTGATGGAAATATTCGCCCAGGTTCGGAACTGTCTTTAACCACAGAAGATTTAAAATAAGTTTGTGAGTCTGTTTATTTATTATACTATTGCGATATTGTGAATTTTTGGAAAAAGCTGAACAAGCCAATATTAGCTCTTGCTCCAATGGCGGATGTTACGGACCCCGCTTTTAGGTTTATTATTGCAAAGTATTCAAAGTATGAGGGATCGGATGTTGGTCAGTATGGCAACAAAAACACAAACAAATATCAAAAGTTTACCCCCCACCCCCACTTGGAAGTTAAACTTCCAAGTGGGGGTCTGGGTATTCCGACCGGAGGGCCGGATGTGATGTGGACAGAATTCGTATCGGCTGACGGTCTGGCGCTTGCGCCAGAAGAGGGAAGAAAAAAACTACTCAAAGATTTGGAGTTTACGGAAATAGAAAGGCCGATAGTAGCGCAATTTTTCACTTCCAAACCGAAAATGATGGAGAAAGCCGGAAGACTTGCTTATGAGCTCGGTTTTGATGGTGTGGATATAAATATGGGTTGCCCCGACAAAAGTATAGAAAAGCAAGGTTCGGGAGCCGCTCTTATAAAAAATCCCGCTCTTGCCCGAGAACTTATTTCTGCTGCTAAATCGGGAGCAAAGGGTCTGCCCGTATCTGTGAAAACTCGCATCGGATACGGGAAGAATGAAATGGAAGAATGGATACCGGAGCTTATAAAAGAAAACCCTGCGGCGATCATTGTTCACGCTCGCACAAGGAAAGAAATGTCAAAGACTCCGGCTCGATGGGAAAGTATAAAAACAGCGGTAAGGATTCGCAATGAATTAAAAAGCGAAACACTAATACTTGGTAACGGAGATGTCTTAAGTATTGAAGATGCTTATTCAAAAATAAAAGATTCGGGATGCGACGGAGCAATGCTCGGTCGCGCGATATTCGGCAATCCATTTTTATTTCGTAATAAAAATGTCTTGAGTAAGATCGAAGGGCCGTATATTCCCACTGTAAAAGAAAAACTTTCTGTACTGGTTGAGCACACGACTCTATTTGAAAAAATTTTGGGCGATATTAAAAATTTTTCAGTAATGAAAAAACATTACAAAGCGTATGTTTCCGGCTTTGAGGGGGCGGTAGGGTTACGAGCAAAATTAATGGAAACCAACTCCGCTGGTGAGGTCAAAAAAATCGTTGAGGAATATTTACAAACTGTTGATAATTATTGATTTATTTTCTTTTCTGTCGTAGTATATGAAAAGAAGTACTTGTACAGTAAGTAAGTTTGGCGGTCCGCGGTCCCATTCTTCAACCACAACGAGAGAGGTGTGTTATGGCGCGCAGAGCTCGGATTGATTTTGGTGGCGATTTTTTGCCATCCCCACCGCTGAAAGAAGTAAACGGACTCATCCACTCCAAAAAGAGGGGGAGTGACGCTGACCAAGACGTCTGCCGGGTCATCACGAACTCGGTTGGGCACATGCGTCTGCGGGGTCCGCGGTCAAGGTGCGTTCCCCTCATCCTCCACGCAAGCGAGTACGACCCAACAGATGCTTCCTCCACGGAAGATGCGTCTGAAGGAAGTTGTCTTCTCGACTGCATGAGGGATTCGGGAGAAATCCGAATCGCCGCGCTTCATGATCACGATGGAGAGAGGCTGTTCGCTCCCCAGGATCTGGACGGAGTGGATGACGAGGAAGAGGTCCAAGGGCTCTGGCCAGAGGGAGGATTCTCCATCTACACCAGGGAAGAGCTGGAGAGGAGAGAACCCCGAAAAAACCCTCCGCGCAAGCGGAGCGAGAAAGAGAGGGACAAGACGCTTCTTCGTTTTCTTCGTTCCCTCTAGACGGATTTCAGTGGGGGCGAGTCCACAACAGACTCGCCCCTTTTCATATAATTTTTACTCAATTCTTTAAAATTTATTTGGTTTGGTAAAGCTGACAGTTATATAATCATAAGATATACTACTTTTGTAATGAAAGAATCTCAAAATCTCGCTCTATATAGAAAATATAGACCAAAAAACTTTGAAGATATTATTGGCCAGGATG
>Ga0210043_1001965_pt1 | contig 14876 bp, 22 predicted proteins | sample CryGeymet201501t_FD_183990 | JGI IMG/M metagenome (GOLD analysis project Ga0210043, IMG submission 183990) | Groundwater microbial communities from Crystal Geyser aquifers in Utah, USA - Crystal Geyser metaG 2015-01t (SPAdes) (version 2) | ecosystem: Environmental > Aquatic > Deep subsurface >... | reverse complement strand
CACCGATTGCAGCACCATGCCCGGAACCGCTAACAATCCCCCAATCCCTGATGATACCGCCCCCACCGGCTATGTTAGTCCATACAGCCCCGAAGACACCGAGCAAGTAGCCTCCAGGCTTGACCAGCTTCAAAAGCTGCTACGGGCGGACGGGGTCAGGGTTGAGTGATGTGGGTGCGCTGCCAAAAGTGCGGGGTGTGGCAAAAGACAGCGCGGCGTTGTAATTGGTGCGGTGATCGGCTCACTTATCAGGGGTTTGATATTCCCCGTAGTAAGCCGGGGATTGTGGCCTTCCTAGTTTGAAGACGATTTAGTGTTTCGGTGTATGGTGATAAAGCCAATGCCGCTAGTGTCCATCCCTCCACCACCAGCCATTGCTTTATGGGGATGAACGACACATAATTACACCCCAATGGCATACGCCATGCAATCAATACACCACATAATGCGCCGCCTTTCCTATTCCTGTCTTTAAGCCACAATCTTTGTTGGGCTGTTAATTCGCGCCCCCTGCTTGCGGCATCTTCAAAATTAGTGTATACGGGGTGTTCTTGTTTCCAGCATTTAAGTTCTGCCCACACCTCAAACCCCGGCATACCTATCGACAAATCCGGGATACCGGGGTACTTGGGGTCCCCGGTTATTGGTTGAACGTGAGCGGCATACTGCTTGCAATTATCAACAACCCAACGCTGGAAATCACCTTCATCCTTAAAAAATTCACCGGGGATCATGATAGTTCGGACCTCAAATGCGGGGCTGTCATAGCATCCAACACCTTGTTGACTGGGCGGGTCCAGTCAAGCTCGGTTTCCACATTAAGTTTGATCACAAAGGCTTCCATGGACGCCCAGCATTTAGTTGCCACCTCCTCTGCCCGACCCCCTATTCCATTCTCCATTATCCACACAGCCGCATCGATAAGGTCGGCCATGTGAACACAATCCACAATAAAACAATCCCCCCCAAGGCTGTGTGGGTTAACGTTTTGTTCAATCACCCTGAATATTGAGTCCCCGGCGAAGTGCTTAATTAGGGCCTTGCCGGGGGTCGGTATGTCGCCCGTCCGTATTTCAACAACATCATGCGATAGGGCGTGGCACAATAGATGTTCCACATCCCTATCGTGGCGCTCCGGCACGGGTATCTCGTTGTACAGATATAGGGCGATGGTAGCCACGTTGTAGTTGTGCTCAGCCAACGTCTGGTGCGTTAGTGTGTGCACAATGTGCCACCTTTTCACATGGCTCGCCCTTATGTGGTCCTGTATGGTTATTTGTGGAATTTTCATCAGATTTGCCTCCCTTCGTGCGGGTCAATCACCCCATGTTGTTCCAACATGGCAACACACAAAGCACCGACCTGAATCACTTCATGCCGTACTGTGTCCCGCCCCCTTCCGCCCTTAATGAGGGCCAATTTGGCCTCAGCCAGCTCAGACTCAACCAATAAAAGCCACTCCCCAAGTGTGTGCGAGCCTTTCCCACTAAGTGGGCCATGCTTGTTATCTTGATATTCGCGTTCCTCAAGCATAGCTGCGAGGGCTGTGCCCTGTTCTATGCTTGCTACACATATGCGGATTACCGTTGGTTTTGGTGGTTTTTCCATTATACCTCCTGCTTCACATCATTGATTGTTGGTCCAAACCCCAATAAGGTTGGGCGTATATGAGTGCGCTCTGTCAAAGAATCCAGCCACTGCTCTTGCTTGTCGGGGTCGATATAGTTCATGAAGTTCATGAACACATTATCCACGCTGTTTGCATAACAGGCATCCACATACTGTTGGTCCGAAAAAGTAAATATGCGGCGCGGCAATTTGGTTACAGTAGTGAGTTCCGGCTTCATACCTAAATCTTCTTCCCAATCCAATTCATGCTGATCACCATAGCAAGGGCCAGACCACCCAATCTGCTTTCGGTCCTTATCGTAGCGATTGGCTACACGAATTGGGTACGTACGAGCGGCACCCCACACAAAGGTGTATGGGTGCCGCATCAACCCGATGGGAAGGGCACAATCCGACAGCACTTGGGCAACAGTACATTCCCGGCTGGTGGTATATGGGTAAAAACCGTTATTTATTCCAAGGCTGAAACCTTGCGCGCCCTCAACCTGAACGTGTTCGGCGGAACGAATGGCTTGGTTGTACTCAAAGCTGCTGATCACATTACCTTCAAGGGGTGTGTGCAGGAGTTTGACCCCGGCGATGTTTTGATTGCTAGGCAGGCGTTGAATTTTCTGAATAGTGGCCGCCCCCACCCCCTTCATCGTACTGCCGATGCCCACCATACCCTGCGCTTCCTGTGCGCGGTGTCCCTCATCCACAACCGCTGCATTCTGGTGAATCAGGATATCCACACCCTCCAGCAGATCGGCATAATTCTCCATTTCCATCATCAACTGTTGTGGATTGATGACGGACCCCGGCCCAAGCAGGATACGTTTAAGATTGGGGGACACAATGCCGTTGGGGAGAGCAATGTTTACGAATTTTCGCCCCCCAGCATCAATAAAGGTGTGCCCCGCGTTAGGCCCCCACGAAGTAACCAACGTATCTGGTGCGTTGTGCATGGCCAGATAGCCTGCCAGTAGGCCTTTTCCTGTACTACCGAATTGTAAATCAACAACAATGTCTGTCCTATGTATCATTTTATTTCTCCTTCACTTTATTAACTTAAAAACCCCGCATACCTTTCATTAAATTCATCTTCACTACATGGCTTCAACTTCGAATGATACGTGCCTCCTATTTGTGAGAACGTATGTAGCATGTGGCAATTGTGACACAAAATCCTACACTTAGCTACCTCGTCTATTAATTTCTGTAAAGCCAAACCCCTTGATACCAAATCTGCTATGTTAGAGAATTTGTCCTCCCTCTCTAAATGGTCGAACGCCAACACACGGGTGTCGCTGATTCCACAGCATTCACACACCTTGCCGTGCAGAAAATTAACCACCCATTGTTGGTTTCTCTCCCTTTTACGGGCCACCCGTTCTCTGGCCCTTGACCTCTGTATGTCGGCTGTGTTTTGATAATATTGCTTTTGCCTTTCCTTATATAGTGTGTGTTCGGGGGAACCCTCTTCAAATCGCGGGTTTGATACCTTAATAACATCGCCCTTCCATCTTCTAGTCATCCTAAAACTCCCATTAACGTTCCAATCTATATTCTACTACAGATCAGATATGCTCGTCAATGGGTTAGTTAAAAGGCACGTCGTCATCAAAATTACCCTGAATTGGGGGTGCAGTTTTTGGTTTACCCATCGGGACGGTCCCCTTTTGGAAATTGGGGGCCGCATCCTTGCGTTGAAAAGCCAGTGATATGAACGGGCCATACTGGTTTTCCTTATTCCACCCCGATATCCAATATCCCACACCCCCAATCAAGGCGCTACCCTTGTGGTCTGGGTGACTGTCTTTTTCCTTCCGGTCATTTAACCCCAACAGACCCGAATTGTCCCTCTGTTCATACGCCATGGTCTTTCTCCCTTCCCTCGTCTAGTTCTCTATTCATATCATCGGACACAGCACACAAAAAATCTTTGTTATTACTGTATGTCCCCATTACTTCGTGTCGCATGTTGCTTCTGTTGGATTTATAACCCATACCATTCTTCAACAAATGATACGAAAATCCATGTAACGCTGTTACTCTACACACTGTCAACATCATCACCTCCTCTATTTAATACACACTCTTCCATCACCATCAAAGTAATATTCATTAATTAACCCGTTGTCTCTGGCAAATTGAAGCCATGCTTTATTGTTACAATTAAAACACAACACTCTGAACCCCTCTGGGAATTTGTTTTTCACTAACCACCTATATAGACCGGCTGACCCTTTACTGTTGTAACCGAATTTTATTCTGTGGGCCGCGCCATCTTGATTAGTGTGGTCAATCGTCAACACATCTGGATCATTTATTCCACAACGAAGGCACCCTCTGCCGTAATGGTCAAAAACCATTTGTTTGTATTTCCATTGGCGGCGAACAGTGTCTTTCCTTCTTAACATACCGGCTCTTGCTCTTTCTTTGTGGCAGCCAAAACATGTGCCGTTACAAGAAAGCCTCTCCCCTTCTAGCTCCGGGTGTTTGGTGCAAATTTTTCCCTTATACCTTGTTGATTCTCTATTTAGACGCGACATACCAATTTTCTCCATATTGGGCGCTACAAATTATCGGAACCCTACATTTGGGTTCGCCGACGCCATTAAATGTAGTGTACACCCGAATCATATCATCGGTCAAGTGCTTTGACTCCTTTGGCACACTCATATCTATCTCATCGTGCACAGACAACAACATCTGTATGCCAGTGCCTTTTATGAATTCGTGCATCTGTATCATTTTCAATTTTAAGCAATCAGCGGCAGTACCCTGCAACACCAGCCCCCCAGCTTTGTGTGTGAATTGTCCGCCGGGGAATCTGATGTGCCTCCCCATAGCGGTTTTTACATACCCTCGTGATTTGGCTATAGACGCAGCCAAATCCAAATGTCTTCGTATTCCCGGCACAGAGGCATAAAATTTGCTTAATACCTCCTTTGCTTCATCACCGGCCCTTAAGCAATCTCGGCCCTTATATTTTTCTACTGTGTATGACATATTCATTTTTTGTGCTAAAAGTCCAGCCCCCATTCCGAAGATTGCTGCCAAAGTCATTGTCTTCGCGTTAACCCCACCGGCATGTGTTGGATTTCTGGGTAGTCCAGTGAGGTCTGCCATAACTTGGTAAAAATCAGCGTTTGGATTAGCCTCGTATATGTCATATACAGTCTTTTCATTAGCGTAATGAGCAAACCACCTTTGCTCAAATTGTGAAAAATCAAAGCAACACCATTCTTCGCCCTGATTTGGTATGAAGCAGGAACGGGCGATCTCCGCTATTTCCTTATCGCGGGCCGGAATTTGCTGCAGGGCGGGGTCATCGATCGAAAACCGTCCCGTCCCCGTCCCCATCTCATTATCGCCGCGTGTCTGGTTGTAATTAGGGTACACAATGCCGTTGACTTCGTGGCCCAAAATATGATCTTTAAGAAACGATTTGCCCTTAACCAGTTTGCGTATGCGCAGGGTGTTGGCGGCCAGCGGGTGTCCTGCCTCGGTCAACGCCCGCAGGGCATCGGCGTTTAACGAGGGTGCGCCGCTATCGGTGGACTCCAACAGCACGGAGCCAACGCGCCAGCGCCCATCCTCACCCTTTTCTGGCCTCATGATTTCACGCATCTGGGGTGATGAATTAACATTCACCTCCCGCCCGGCGTTTTTGTTCAGTTCTTTTTGTGCCGCCCACACCAGACTGTCTATGCCCTTCATGGAGTTCTGCGCCCGCTCGACATCAACCCGCACCCCGGCCCGTTCCATCTGTATGAGAATTGGCATTAACTTCCGCTCCAAGTCCCATACTTGCTCAAGTCCTTGGCGTTTGATTTCCTCTTCCTGCCACAACCACAATTTTAACGCAATAACGGGGTCAACCACCGCGTATTTACCAGCAAGGGCAGAGGGTGCGCGGTGTAGGTTTTTCATCTGAACGCCACGGGTGGCTTGCCCGCCGAATAAATCGGCCAGCTCCTGATAGATATTTAGTTTTCCCATCCCCACATACTTTTCACCCAGTGCACCAAGAGAGAACGATTCCTCGTGTTCGTTTATCAGGGCTGCCCGGACGCTGGTACACTCCAGTCTGTCGAGCGGGACGGGTATGTCTTCATTCAACATGAAATGTGCGTCAAACTTGAGATTATGATTACAAACTTTACGCAATTTCGGCACCTCTTTCTTCAAGAATTCAAGTGCCCGTGGTTTTTCACGTATGTCAATGTACTCGGATATAATATCCTTACCATCATACCCGGCAATGGCAATGCCAAACATACGGTCTTTATACCAGTGCAAGCCCGTGGTTTCAGTGTCGAGGGCAACGATCTGGAATTTACTGAGGTGTGATAAGATGCTCATAAAATCACCATCTTTTCCATATATTTTGGATTATTAACCAAAAGCCCCACAGCCAGCAAAAACCCCTTAATATTTGGCATGCCGTCGATCGTGGCGTAATTACCGAGGCCCCAGCCACTCAACGTATTTGCTGAGCAATCATCATGCAAAACATATGTTTCCCTTTTGTATCGAACTTCACACACAATATCGTCGCTCATTTCCCAATCTCCTTAAAGTAATGGGTTGTTTCCGCAAAGAATTAAGTTATTGCGGGCGCGGGTAATCGCAACATACATCACCCGCAACTCCGCATCCCGGTCCAAATAGATGCCCGACTCCACCTTTGCACTTACTGTCAAATCAACGATAACGTTGTCGGCCTCACGCCCTTTCGCCCCGTGAATTGTAGACACCGTGACCTTTGGGTTGCTGAAGAGGTCGGCGTTCTCATAAAAGTCACGCAAGTAAGCGGGCACAACAAGACAATCCTGCCAATTTCGTGTACCAATAGGCAGTAACCGTTTGTCGTTTGCGTCTTTGGATGTGGTGGCGTTACCCGCATTTATCAACGCTTGCCGCTCCCGCTCGGTTATGTCGGACCCATTATTCAACTTCATCACGGCCCGTATAGCGTGTGCCCACTTATTCTCATATGGTCCGGCCCCATTCATCAGGTATGGTACATATTCGGCATGCAGCATCTTTTGAACCTCTTTCATGCGCCAGCGATCACGCACCAAAATCATTGTTGACTCGTCACGCGTGTGATTAAACCACCCGACCGGAACGTTGTTGATGTCGCCATAGCGGGTTACGCTACCCTCGTTCTCCATCGGGGCAAACTTTTTCTCCACCCGCTTTTCCATTTGTTTCAATATTGTTTCTTTAGCAAGGTGCAACACCGACTTCGGGACGCGATGCGATTGTGCAAGAACCTTATACCCCGATTCGTGCAGCTTCGCGTAATCTGCCATCCCGTGTGGGTCAGCGCCCCCCCATTCGTAGATTGCTTGGTCGTCGTCACCAGCAATATAAACTCGTTGCGCTCTATTAGCCACCGATTTAAAGGCTTCCCACTGTAAAGGGGAACAATCCTGCGCTTCATCAAGAAGGACAACGGGGTAGGCCGGACAAGTGGCGTGAGGCAAACGCTCAAGCATGTCATCAAAATCAATATACCCATACGTATTTTTCCATTGGGGATACGCATCAAGAAACATCTTGAATCGGTCATGTTGGCCGGGCCTGCCGAAATGGTCGTACGCCTCCCACGGGTCGGTTATTCTGTTACGTGCAAACTGTAAGACAGACGAATACTCATCACCTTCCTGTGTTTCAAAATCACCCCGCTGTTGTGAACCAAACGGTATGCCACAGGCGTCACCAAATTCGGCTAATTTTTTGCCGTCAACAACCGAGGCACGTGATATACCAAGCACACTATATGCTAAACTGTGGATGGTACTGGCCTTCACCACTTTATCGTCCACGCGACTTCCTGCTTCAATGGCGGCGGCTTTGGTGTAGGACAGAAACAAAATTCTATTAACTTTATTTGATTCCTCCCTTGCAATATCAGCAAGGGTTCTAGTCTTGCCACTGCCCGGTGGCCCAAATATGGTGTTGACGATGTGGCTCATGTCTATTGTCCTATAAAGACCCCACCCATAATGGCGTGGGGGTTAAACTTTACATATCGTTGGACTCGACAACAGTACCATCGCCTTCCACATCAGCATAATCTGCCGTGCGCACCTTGCCACCGGCCACCGCTTTGTACAAAGCTTCCGCCTTGGTGTAGATATCCTTCGAGGGGAAACCCAACAACTCCATCTTGAAGTTGTAGAAATCCCCCTTGTCGTTCTTCTGCAGATCGGCTGTAGCCTTGTACGCACGACTGAAACGGTCGCCCCCAGCCAACTTCACCATGCTGTTCCATTGACGGCTGATCTTGGCTTTGGTCTTTGGCATGGACACCATGATTTCATCCGCCTCGCCCGTTTCGGGGTTCAACAGCAGGCACAGATGGGTTGGGGTGTCCACCACAACAACGGCAGCACCGGAACCCCCCTCCTCGTCAGCACGGCGTTGTGCTTCGGCGGCGGTGGGGTATGAACCAAAAAACCCGCCCTCCGCGCTCAGCTTCAACTCTTGTGCCAGCTTGCGATCACGCCACACCAGATGCTGGACCGAGAAATGGACCGGCACTAACACCACTTCTTCACCGTACAACTGGCGGGTTACGCTGTTGGTAAACATGCCGGGTGCAGCGCCCTTGATGAAGCCGGGGTCGCCGCGCTTCACAGCGGGGGACAGACCTTGCACAATTTCAAGGCGCGGAATTACCAAATCTTCGGTTGTGACGTTTTCATTTCCACGCCCCTCGCCTTGGCGGATATAGTCCGGGGCATTGGTCTGTGAAATAACCATTGCTGCTGGTTCTTCTTTCTTTGCTACTTGATTAGCTCTCGCCATTTTATTTCTCCTAGTTCTGGGCTTAAAGGAACCGGTGTCGTTGCCCAAGTCCGACATCGGGTGTTGCTCATTTGGCCTTTGTTATCGAGGCCCTCGTGTATGGCGTTACCTTCAACAAATCCTGAGGCCACGGCTTTGCCTCCCTGATGCGGCCCTTAACCCATGCTTTGAGGGTGGACGCGTTGACTGATTCGGTAATCAAGTCTTCGAGGTTGTTATCGCGTAACCAGCCGTAGAATTCGTTCTTGTAATCCTTACCCACTTCCGGCTCTGCAGCACCCACCGACACAAATAAATCCCCGGTCAAGGATACACGCCCCACGCCCGCTACATTGACGGGTGATTCAAGATTTTCTCTTTCCATCGCCTCCGGAATCAGCACCATCCGGAGTATGTCGTATTCCGCGTGTAGGTACTTACCCAAATTTTCCAGATATCCATCCAGTTGCTCCACCATCTTCATACGGGCGGCCAAATTAACCAGTTTCAACCCTGTGTGGCGAATTTTGTAGAGGTCTTTGCGGGCCGGTTCTTCAAGTCCCAACTTGGAGTCTTCAATCAACAATTCATATGCGTCTTTCATATCTATTATCTCCTGTTATAAATTAATTACACTTTTATGCTACAATTGAAGCACTTTCAACTCCTCTTCAAATCCATGTGTAGGGGTGTATAATTGTAGTCACGATTATTCCAGCGCAGAACTTTAATATTTTTAAGGCCCATGTTGCCAAGAATTAGAAAAACACCGGCAACCACATATGGCGAGCCAGCCGGTACAATATAATCAACCTCAGGGTTAAATTCACGTAATTGGGCCTTGATCGAGCGAAACAACTCTTCATTGTGTAGCGAACCCTTGGTGTTGTTTACATCTGTTGTGGTCAGGAATACAACTTCACCGAAACGCTCTGCCTCAATAAATGTGTGCTCCGTCTCTTGTGTTACAAAGCAATGTGCGCCCGCAGATTTCATGTCTATCCCCTATATACCGTCTAACCTATATGATACCACGCCCCGCCCTCGGTGTCCACTCATTACTCACCCTCCAATAATCTGTTGGCGTTGGCTATATGGTCGCGTATGTAGTCGGCCAGATTCGCTTTTATAGCTAATGATTTTATGATCGTCACATCCACTGTCTTTTCCGCAATCGAATCAATATACAGCACAGAATGTTTCAACCCATCGCGGTGCGCCCGATCTTCCGATTGTTCGCGGTCCACAGATTTTTCGGTGTTGTTATAGTAATACATTATTTCACATGCGGTTAGCGTCAGGGATACCCCGCCCGTGGCTGTATTACCAACTAAATAGGTGCACTTGCCGGATTGGAACTCGTCTTTTGCCTTATTGCGGTCCGCTTCGTTCACCCCACCATGGATTTCGCGCACCACTCTATCGGGGAACGTGGCCTTTAAAGCTTTTACACAAGCTTCAATCTCTGCACGATATGCGCACCAAATAATCATTGCTTTCCCGTCGGCGGCGTAATCAAGCATGTCTAAGACCTTAGGATTCCTCTGCCAAGGCACAATTTCATTTGCATGTGATATGCGTTTGACTTTGCCATTCGGCCCTTGCTCCTCGGTGTACGTTGTAGCATACCCCCCCGCTATTTGGTGGAGGCGCAAGGCAACACCAAGGACATTTTCGCATGTGACCTCTTGCCCGTCCCACTCGTACGACTGCTCCTTCCTAACCTTATCATATAGTGCCCGCTGCTCTTTGGTAAGTGTAATGTACGACTTTTTAAATATCTTCGGAGGGAGGTCGAGGACATCCGATTTGCGGCACTCGAAGGTGTACGGGGCCACCGTAGCGGTCAACTCTTCAATATTCTGGTACCCCACTATTTGCATTGGTTTTCCACTTTTGGGGTCGCGATATCCACCCAGCACAGCGTACCTATTGCGGAAGGCATAGAAGTCCCCCACCCCAATGATGTCCGGGTCAAGAAACTCGAATTGCATAAATAAATTCAGCGGTCCGGTGCTAATTGGTGTTCCCGTCAAAATAGCGCGATAGGCGGTGGACTTCCGCATCATAACACACTCGATGGCGCGCTTGGCCTTGAAATTCGAAATCATGTGCGCCTCGTCAATCACCATCATGACTTTAGTGTGGGAATTAGCAAACTCGTTCATCATTGTCGCCATTTTGCCCGCCGATAACGATTCAACACCTATCACCATTATTTTCATGTCGTGGGGCTTAACAATCCATTTGTGGAAGTCCTTAACTCTGTTAGTGTTGGGGAAATGAAAAGATGCCGCGATAGGTGCGTGTTCAGCCCATTCTTCCTCCCAATTGCGGCGGCCTGATAATTTACATACCACAACCATGGCGTTAATTTTCCCCTCCATACGAAGGGCGGCGGCTATGTCGATAGTGGTTTTTGTCTTGCCCGTGCCACGGTCCATAAAACAAGCAAATCCCTCGTTCCCGTACCATTTATTCAAACAGCGCACTTGGTGCTCACGGGGTTTTGTCTTGAACGGATACCACGAGGGAAATCCACTCGCTTTGTTCATACTGCATAATTTAATGATTACTTCATCTAGTTTATTGTGCGCCCGTTCGCTGAATGCAGCAACACCAGTATCACGCAGTTGTGCAGCAATAAATTCAACGTTGCGCCGTATCAGCGGCGCACCCCATGCGGCCTTGGCCTTCAACCACCGCTTGGTGGGCAGCCCGTTTAGGGCATCGTTCGCCCAAAACGGGCACTTAATAACAAACCGTTCTGATATCGAGTCGTAATCAACCGTAACCTTTTGCTCTTGCCTTTTCATGTCTATCTCCTATATTTCACTCGTGAATACCGGCGCTTCCGCCTCCGCCCAATCCTGTGTTATCACATCGACTGGTATGTTCCACACATTTATGTTGTGGTCGCCAGCCCGCATCTTGCCTTGTACCACCCCCAAATCCTTGACCGCAAACCACAGGTTAGTGCCCTTCAATTCCTCGCTCTTCACCCTTTTCAAATAAGCAATAAAATCCTGACCACGGAACACAACACACCGCTCACCATTGATGTCCTGCACACACGGCAATCCGCGCAGAAGAGCTTTTCTGTCATCTATATTTTGCCCCTTGTTCATTAAATCGGTCTTGGCCGCAAATTCCTTTAACTTCATACGAATAACACCACTCACCGACGCATCATCCGGCGCATCAACCAGCCGTACCGACTCCATCAGCGGCGACAGCATACGCTCCCATTCAGCCGCCTTTATCATAGGTACAACCCGCATCAACCTCTCCGCCACCATTTCGCGCATAATACGCCAGTCCAACAACTGTTGGGTAGATAAATTGCTCACCCTCTTCCCACTTATCATAATTTCCCACCGTATCGGCTCGGTCGAATATTTAACCAAATCGGAAAATGTAGGCAGCGCCCGCAGTTGGTCCAATCCATCTGCATCCCCGGGTGTTATGCCGTATTTACTGACTATGCATGCCTCCCTGTCGCAGAAGCTGCGTATTGGCTCCTCATTACACCTATAGGAATAATCGGGACGACCGGCTGACATCACGGTGCGCAATAATTCGGCCTTGGCTAATGGCTTCATAAAAATCAGCGGGTTCAATTCTACCGCCCGTTTAGCGAAATCCTCCGGGTTTGATTTCCGTAGGTACACAGTAGTATTAAACAACGCCTCGTTACGGTTCCCCTCCGACGCACCCCCGGCCAAAACCTTCAATATGCAGGGCGGCGCATTGGCATATTGTCGTGTTGTCATTCTCACAACATCCAACATCGATATCTTTTTACTTTCAGCCAAGTCCAAGAATTCGAGCAGACTAATCTTTTCGCCGTTGTGTACGGCATACCTTATGGTTTCCTTCCCGCCCATATACGGTAAATTTATCCAATTACCGAACGACATATTACCGCTGGCCTGTCTGTGCAACTTTGATTGCTTGGGGAAGATTTCACACCCGCCGCAGCCCAACTTAACCGACCAGTCGGCCAACAATTCACGCACACGCCCGGCGGCGAGGGGAACCTTAAAAAACACATATGCGTGGATTCCGCCCGACTTTGAACGGCACATGATAAACGGCAAACCCAGCGCCTCACTTTTCGCCTCCAACGGGACAATTGGTATATCGTGGTCCTCGCCGTGGTTGTCGATGTCGAGCGCCGCCCATGTTACTGTGTTGTCGTCCCTTATGGCGACAACCCCAACTCCTTCAGTCCCCTTTATGTGGCTCATAAAGTCGGATATAGTAGGCGCGCGGTCTGCGGTTGTTGCCTTCCCTGATATGGGGTCAAATCTGCCTGTTGACCTCACGTTACCCATAAATAGTGAGAGCAAACGCTCCGCCACCTCCGACAACATGAATTTTTTAGTCTCTTTGGTCATTAAGATGTGCCCTGTTTGTCCTTTACCTTGCAACCCACAACACTGGGCGCAATCCCTTCGATTCTTTAACCAGTCCTGCCTCAAGTAGCACCACAAGATAGCTATAGACCGTGTTGTACGGCATATCCAGCTTGTCGGCAAGGTCTTGCACCTTAATTGGCTCTTTCAGGCTGGGAAGCAACCTCTCGGCATTCTCTGCCCGTCCCCTAACCACCCGCTGCATCTTGGGTGGTTTGCGTTTTGATAGCGGAGTTATCTTCTGTTGGAGCATTTCAGCAAGTGTCATTTCAATTCTCTTCATCATCGGCAATGGCTTTGTTTAGTCGTAATACAGTCGCCCACACCAATGCCTCTATCCGCATACTGAGGTCATTAATTTGTGCAATCGCACTACATGCCCTAGGTGTTGCACAGCCGCGAGGTTTCTCGGGAATGCACAACTTCGGCTCAGTCGCGAGAGTGTCGGCCACCACCCTATGCGCCGCTGCTTTCAGGTTGTCCAATCGCTGTCTCAGCTCTTCAACTTCTTCTTGTAGTTCCAATTGCTCAATTGCGGAGAGTGCTGCAATAGCATTGGCAAAAGCTAGAAGCTCGTCTGGTGTAAAATGAGTTATTACGCCGACTGCAGCACCACTTTGTACAGCTAACGCTTTCACTACATCTTTGTTAATCATCGTTGATCTCTCCTTGTGTTCTAATTAACTCACCGCACTCGTAAGCACCATTACTTATTCCTTCGATATATAGCCTCCAATCGCTAGTGCTTTTTAACCTGAATGCCTTTTCGGCTCCAGCAAAACAAATCTCTACATCAACGTATCTCTGTTGTTTCTTTACACATTCAAAGAAATATAATAGTTCTTCCGGTGTGAAATGCACCATTTCTTTGTCTGTGTCCAGTATGTGCTTGACTCCTACAACAGCACCACAGCTCTTTGCCAGTTCAACCACCTCTAATAGTTTGGTGTTTATTAGCATTTTTAGTCTCCTCGTTTATTCGAGTCTCCTTTTAGTTTCCGCCAGCACGTCCATCTCTTTCCTAAATGATTGTCCAATCCCCACTTGAGCAAATGAACCTGCTGCTGCTCATCAAACCATCGGGGGCGTTTGAAAGGCCATTTATGCTGCTTCTGCGCCATTGCAGCGAACTCGTAGAACGTTTCCTTTCGAAACTGTGCGATACCGCGAGATATACCGTCATCACCGAAGCGCACCCTACCGTCCAGTTCGTAATGCCGATTGCTCGACTCGCACATCAGGATTGCGTCCACAAGGTGCTGGTCAGCAGCAACCGCGTGGGTTGAATAAAGCATCAACAGAATGGCAAGACGTTTCATTGCGGCTCATTGGGTTTGGTGTTTAATACTAGTCAAACGACTCTACCGTTACGGTAACTTTGTCGTACTTTTCCAAAAATTCAGTAATTTGCTTGTTGCTTCCTTTCGGCTGGATTCCGCACCAGTTTGTAAAAGCAGCGTTTATTTTCCGCTGGAATTCTTCATCCGTTTTTGATACGCAGAAAAACATAAAACGGCTCTTATCTTTCAATGCAAACATTATATACCCCTACGCTTCAGTCCCTGAATTCTAAACCTGCCAGGATAAATACACCTATTACCCCCTGTGAAATACCGCCCAAGCTCCTCAGGTGTCCTGGAGGCAGCACAGGAACTGTATCCCATGCTCGCCATAGCCTTATCACCTTTCGTGTTGCCGATGACGGCGTGGATGCAGTTGCGGCAGAACCTTACAGGCATCAGAACGGCGAATCTTCGAAATCATCGAATGCGCCTTTGATTGTCTGGGCTGGCTTCTGCTCCACCTTCTGCTCCGGCTGGTCGGATTTACCACCAAGCATCTGCATCTGGTTAACAATGATCTCGGTGGTGTAGCGGTCAACTCCTTCCTTATCCTGCCATTTACGGGTCTGCATCTTTCCTTCAACATAGGTCAATGCGCCCTTTTTGAGATATTGCCCGGCTATCTCTGCCAACTTGCGATAGAAAGTCAGGTTGATGAATTCGGCGCGCTCCTGTTTTTCGCCGGCTTTGTTTTTCCATGATT
>Ga0210043_1001958_pt1 | contig 14911 bp, 21 predicted proteins | sample CryGeymet201501t_FD_183990 | JGI IMG/M metagenome (GOLD analysis project Ga0210043, IMG submission 183990) | Groundwater microbial communities from Crystal Geyser aquifers in Utah, USA - Crystal Geyser metaG 2015-01t (SPAdes) (version 2) | ecosystem: Environmental > Aquatic > Deep subsurface >... | reverse complement strand
TGTAGTAAGCTTTGATGTCACCATCAAATTCTACAAATGCGACTTTCTTCCAATCAGCTTGCTTCTTATGTTTAGAAGTGATGTCTGGTGGGTCAAAAACTATCTTACCTTTTATTTTAAATGTTGTATTCACAATACAAAGATACAATAATTTTTTTAAAAAATCAAATTTTTATTTTAGCTTTCATATTAAATCTGTTATTTCTCCATTATCATCAAACACCAATAATTGACGTTTTCCATTCTCATGAACCAAACAATGTCCGTATGCGTGAGTGCTAACACCCTTTCTAGTGTAGAACTGTTTAACATGCCCTGTAAGACCCACAGAAGTCACACCATCCATTATTATAGGTGAGTGGTTATGTCCGTGTATCATTTTAAAGTTCATACGCTTATATTGCGTTATATTACCTCTAGAACCATTTGTACCATGGTCACCATGCATAGCTAGGTTAAAACCTTTGATAGTTAAGTGGTCACCGAATTTAAGATATTTAACTTTTTTCTTTTTACCATATTTTTCGGTTAGTAAATAACCAAATATATTTCCATAAAGCTCTAAATCAATAGTTTGATGAATCATTGCATATTTCAAATAAGCTGGTGAATTATGTAAATCTCTTTTCCAATTCATATCGTTGATATGTCTATCTAAGAATTCATCATGGTTTGATTGAACCACATACACTTTATCACCACCACATTCTTTTAATACCTTTTTAGGAAATTTAACAGCTTCATCTACTTCATCTTCAATAAGGTATTTACCATTAACGATTTTTCTTCGTAAGCTAAACATATCTAACCTTTCATGTGGGTTAAATCTGGCCCCATCTAATAAATCATGCAATACGTGAACTTTAGGTTTTAAAATATCACACAACTCTTTGGTTTTCTCATATATCGCTTCATCAATAACTTCATTATGGATATCACCCCAAACAATAGCTTCAACATTTTTAACTTTAGTTACACCTTCAGGGGTTACCTTATAACATAAATCAGTAAATTCACCATCATCAGTTACATAGATATTTCTAGGAATATGGCATGTACCATCTTCTCTCAACTCAATGATACTAAAACCATATGAATGATGTATAGCGGCAGTGTCACCAGCTTTACTTCTAGAGTAATTCTTCCTAGTAATCGCACCAGTCGTACTCATAGTTCTTAATGGTGTATTTCTAAGCCTAGCTTGAGTTTTAAAATGAATTCTAAATGCACCTAAAATCAAATGACCATCATCACTCAATGCATCTAATCCAGTTAATGGCATTTTAGCTGTTGGTGAAATATGTGTGTCAGCTGCTATGGTAGTATCACCAAATTCAACTTTATTATAATAGATATTATCCTTTATTTCATCAACCCACCACATGTCTTTTTTCTTATTCTGGTCTTCCGTTGGTGTTGTTGGATTACGGTACCTAACTGGTATAACCACAATATTGGTCTCCTTATTTAACTTATTGGTAATAAAATCCTTATAAATTAACATTGAAGCTAATTGCTTGTGGTTAATTGGAGTTTCATTTTGAGCTGATGTTACCATTAAAACTTTTGTATTTAATGGTAGATTTCTATCACGAGCTTCTAATAATTGTGGTGGTAATTTTGATGAGACTTTTTGTAAGTCCATTTTTTCTAACCACCATTTTCTTATCGTCCTACCTTCAACACCAAATTTATTTGTGAGAATTTCCATTTTTTCTTTATGGGTTAATTCCTCATCATAATAAGTCATTCTAATATAGTCCTTATTCTCGTCTGTTAAATCTTTAAATTTAACTTTGTTTGTTTTATCTTTACTCATTTATGCTAATTTTTTATCTTTTAAGAATTCTCTTAAAAAGACATTCTTAGGGCCACCAACTTTTTCAACCCATTTATTATATTGCTCATCATTAACTCTAACCCATGAAGCTATTTGGTCATCACTAACATCCCCAACGTAATCTAATGCTGGCATTGGTGAAAAATCAGGGTATAAATTTTTATTAAACACTCTTTCGTCAACAAGAAATACTATCGCTGTTAACATAGAGTTTAAATCAGGTTCATAAAATCTTGAAACCTTGATGCCATTTAATGTTAAATCAGCTAAATGTTGTTGCATTGTGCCAACATATAACTCAGTTTTAAATCCATGTCTTACCTCATGACCTTCATTAGATGTACCGCCATTCAATAAAATATTGGTCATCCATTCAGTTCTGAACCAATCATATTTTTCGTTATTCGTTCCCCATTCAAGACTATAAACATCATTTGCGTGATTAAATTGAATTCCTTGTTGAATTGGTGAAAGGTTATATGGTACTAAACCGTACATTCTTAATTCTAAGAATTTTTCAGGTTTTCCTGGTGTAGAATTATAAACTACTTTATACTCTTCTATAACAGATTTAAATCTCTCAAGACTAAGTTTATCCAACATATATTCATCATACTCACTCTCTTCTAAATCTAAAATTCTAATATTATTAACTAAACACCACTCATATAATGTATGTTCGGTTTCCATATTCTTAAAAGTCTCTTGTATCATTTTCAAATAATGTTGGGTTTTTATCCATCCACGTTTTTATTAAATTTTGGAAATTAAGTTGTAATGGGAATCCACCCATGTAAATAACACCACCAATAAGTTCAAATTCTTGACCAGCTTTAAATTCGACACCTTCCATTGGGCTTGAATCTTTTGTTAATCTAAAAACTCCGTTTTGTATGTTTTTCATAATTTTATAATCTTTGTGCAATGTAACTACAAAAAAAGGAAAAAAACAAGTTTTTAGCAAAAAAAAAAACCACTTTTCGGTGGTTTTATTATCAAAGTTTATTATATTCCTCTAAAAAGAGTTCTCGAACCTTTGTTGAAATGTATTTGTTGACATCTTTTGATTGGAGGTTATTATCTTCTAAAACATCCTTTTCTTCGGCCATAATATCATTCACAACCCATCTAATGATATCACCCATTTTTTTAATGTCAATATCTCCGTTAGGGAAAATAATGCCCATACCTTGTTCAAATCTATTTTGAGTTACAGCGTAACCAACAAATTCATGGATAGAATTTATTTTCTCAGTATCAACTTTAGCTAAAGTCTTAACTTTAGATGCGCTATGTCGTTCACCCTTCACTTTGAAACGGTAATCATGACCATCAACCGTTGCACACCAAACCACACCCTCACCAATTCCTTCAATACCAAAAGCTTTACCTACGGGGCATAATTCTTCAACTGCAATGGTAATCTCACTTAATTCATTTTGAGCCAAATCAGGTCTATTAAAATCAATTTCGATTTCATAAGATAAGAAATCTTCAACATTATAAATTCTATGGTCAATATCTCTTAAATAGTGAGAAGCTAAATGATATGGTTTAGTACTATCTTCAGGTACAACTTTTACGTCAAATATGAAAAATGACTTTTCTATTTGAGATATTGCAACTCCTTTTTGGATGCCTTTACCAGCCCATTCACCGAATACAATAACAGTATCGTTTGGGTTAATCTTATGGTTTACATATCTAACATGTTCAACCAATTCAAGGAATGCTTGTTTATTATCTTCAACATACCTTGCAAACCCCATATTATCATTTTCAGGAGTTATAATATTACTTCTAGATTGTGCCCAAATACCATCATTTTCAGTATGTCCAATACCCGCATTTGAATTATGCACCAAAATGTCATTTACAAAAAAACAATTTGTGTCTTGTATCGTAAGGTCAAATGACCTTCTTTCTTTTATTTTATTTATCTTTTTTAATTTCATTATTAATAAATTTATTTAATCTATTTTTAATTTTTTCCCTATTTTTATACCAATCATCTTCCCAAACAACAAAAACTTTATATCCCTTTCTTTTTAATAACCAAGTTCTTTTTCTATCCTTTTCCCATTTATCAGAGCAAATCATTTTAATTGCTGTGTTGTAGTAATCACCATCATATTTTCTAGGATTACAATGATATAAATCCCCATTATATTCCACAACGATTTTTCTATTAACATTACATTCATCAACCTCAAGTTTATCTATTACATGGTGCTGTTTAAATCCATATTCTTTTAAAAAATCATGTAATTCATTATGACCTTTAGATGTAAAACCAATTTTAGAATTTTTAAAAATCTTTAAATAATGTTTTAATCTAAATTCTTCATCTGAATTTAATTTATCGTGTAATGCCTTATTTGCTCTTGTTACTTGTTTATTTTGCTCTTTTTTACTCATAGACTCCCACCTTTCCGTTGAAAATCTACCAGAATTGTTATGATTCAAAGATGATGCTTCACCACCCAATTTAGCATTTTTGGTTCTATCTTTTTTTGATATTTTACTTAAAGCTTTTTTACCTACCTCTGAAAGTCTTTTAGCTTCTTTCTCTTTAACACAATTTTTACACAAATCTTTTTCATTTTTTTCAAACCTTTTATTTGTTTTATCAAACCTTTCATTATATATGTGATTACAATCATCACATTTAACCATATTAATCGGAAATTTTATCTTAGATAGGTGTTTTGAGTAACCCCACCTACCATTTACTAATTCACACCATGTTGTAATTACCATATTTACTTTTTAATATAAATATGTAGCGTTTCATGAAACTAACTTTAATTTTGGTCATTTTCTAAAAAAACATCTTCTTCAGTTAAGTTAATGGCTTCAACCCACCCTCTATTTTTTGTGTAAATTTTATGGTCTTCAGTACATTTTATTGAAGAATTATTATCAAATACTAGCTCAACCCAATTTTTATTTGATTTAAAGTTTTCAGTATTTACAACCTTTTTATCCACAAACCTATTAAATTCAAAATCATAACTCAAAATAGAATCACCAACATTAATTTCACTAATTGGTATTTCTTCACCATTACTTAAAGTAACTAAAGAGTTTTTATCAAAACACCCATGAAGTTTCACAGTACCTTTAAATTTAATGGTTGGTGCAACTTTAGAATAGTCAAAAATTGCATCACCATTCTCATCTTTACCTATGTATGCGGCTCTATCTCTAGCTTCTTTTACTACTTGTCTATATTGCCCGATTTTCGGGAATGCACTATGTTTTTTCATTATTTAATTTATTTAAAAATTTTTCACTTTGATTTGAAATGAATTTGAAGAATCCAATGATTCCAATTATAAACCAGAACACTGGCCAAACAAAACTAAAAGATATCCAAGCTGATTCATTTGATTCATAATCATCCATCATTACATACCCTCTATCATTATCATCGTAATGGTCTAACCCAAGTTGTTTAGCACACCTCTTCAATGTAATTAATGATATTACATACCCAATAACGTAAACCAAAATTATTGTAATAATTATAAATAACTTTCCCATTATCCCACTTCTTTACCTAATCCTTTAGCCATTGCTTCAATCTCTTGACATGACTCTAATGAATCACAAGTATCTTTATCATCTCTCAATTCAACAACTGAAGGATGTAAAGTTGACCAATCACCATTAGAGTTTTGAGATAAACCACAACAACGTATTTCTACTATTGTCCCCATAAGTTCATCACCTCTTTCAGTAATATCTTTCATCATCTTCTCAGTCATACCAGAAGCATTGGTTCTTAATTTACCACATGATGATTCAAGGTTTATTGTTGAATAAACATTTTCATTTTTACTTCTTTTTTCACCATATTCAAACCCTATAACTCTAAGGTCAATATTCATTTCTAATTTCATTTTTATTTGGTGATTTTTCTTACCATCAAACCATCCAGCTGTTGGTGCTTTAAGGATGGTACCTTCTTCACCTCTATTTAAAATCTCTTGGAAGTGACTCATTGCTTCATCATAAGAATATACTTTCTTACGTTCAACTACTGATACTCTATCACATTCTAAAACTGGAGTCTTTTTAAATAAGAAATCCAATCTATGTCTATATTCAATATCAGATTTCTTATTAAAATAATCATCTAATGTAATTGAATCCCATACAGTATATCTGATTTTATCAACAGCTTCTTTAAAACTACCATGCTTTTTCTCGAATGCCACTAATTTTTTAGCGGTTTCTTCATCACTTCTATCACCCATTTTACCACGACCCTCAATATCGACAATTGAAGCTATAATACCGTTACTTGTGTATCGGTCTAAATTCTCCATTGTAAGCTCACCATTTAATACACCATCAGGGAATTTTGATAATTCCTCAAATAATAATGAGTCACTTGGAATATGAGTTGTTTCACCTTGTCTAGACTCTAACTCAACTTCACCACCTTGAATGATTGCGTTAGCATACCTACCATCCATTTTAACGTCACTATAAGCGTAACCATATTTCTTAAAAATATCTTTAGCTAATTTTTCATCATATGATTTAGCACCTTGATATGGCGTTTTCTCAATCAAATCACCATAGACTTTATTAATGTAGGTTCTACCTAAACCATTCTTAGGGTCTTTATCAATAATTCTCTCAATGATATAAGCATCATCTGGTGATACACTTTCTAATATGAATTTTAAATGATTTATAGCCGCTTGTCCACTAATTTTTCTGTCAGAAATTTCATCAAGATTATTTAAACCCCACTCTAATGAAGCTGGGATTGAACTATTTAATGAAATATATTCAGGTATTTGTTTAATAAAAAACTTCACTCTTTTAGATTTTATTCGATACAAAACTTCTTTAAGTAAGTCGTTGTCTTTATACTTGCGTAATACATCCATTTTGGCATTATCACCAGCTGTGTTACTTATTTCATCAAATATTGCTTTAATTGTCATATTATTCTTTTAAATTATTCATTAGTTTGTCAAAGATACGAAAATAATTTCTAGAATCAAAATTTTCTGGAAGTATTTTTTTAAAATCCGCATATAAATTATTGCATGCTTGAAAATCAATAATCTTTTTATGCTCTTTTAATTGTAATCCAAATTGTAATATCCTCAAAGCATGGAACATACTCTTTATTGCATGTTCACCATCACCATTCTTTGATGCCATATTAGCATAGTGACGACTATCAGATGCCTTTCTGATAACTTGTTTAATCATTTCTTTGGTATTCCAATTGGTTACCTTAAAGGGCCATTTCTTGAATACCACTTGAGAATCATCCAATGATAAACACTCCAATGCGATTATATCATACCTATTAATAGCGTCTAAGAATCCACCTCTTGAGTATACTGTACCTTGAATTGAATAATCTTCATTAGAAATTGCATTATTCTTAAATGCACCATTATCTAACATAGCACCTTTCATGACTATAATAAAATCATGGTCAGAAGTTTCAGTCGCTGTACCATATATTTGAGAGCCGTACCCAAAAACCGCTAGAACTTCTCCAGTTATCTTCAATTCACTTAAAATTGTATCTAATGTTAATTTCATAATGCAAATATACGTAATTTATTTTAAATAAACAAACTTTATTTACCCTTTTGGTTTTTACCGACACCATTCTCGCTTCTCTATAATCTTTTTCCTATGTAAGTTATATTAATTCTCCTTTTTTGATTTCTTCTTGTCTTTCTAACAACTTTACTTGTTCGTAAATTTTATCTCTAACCTCTTTCTTTGAGAAGTGTTTGCTTTCGATATTAAAACCTAGAGTAAAAACTTCTTCATAAATTTCATAATCATATTCAGACCCAAATAGCCAAAATTTCTTTCTTTTTTCAATACCCTTGTATACATAAAAAATTGTTTCATAATTTGTAAACATGTCATATTCACCACCTTGATAACTCCTTACTTTATAAAATAACACCCTTCTATATATCTCTAGTTTTTTCATAATACTGTGTTTAATACGCAAATATACGAATAATATTTAAGATAAACAAATAAACTGACATTTTTTCAGGTTTTTTCTAATGGTATATAATTTGTCTACATACAAACAAATAATAACAAATAAAAATTTTTAGAACTTATGAAAACTTTAGTACCAATTAAAAAAAACGGTCAGTTATCACCAAGCTTATTTGAATTTCCAAAATTAGACCCTTGGTTTGATAATCTTTTTGACAGTAGATTAATAACAACCCCTTCGGTTAATGTTATTGAAAATGAGGGAGCTTATCTTATTGATGTGGCAACCCCAGGTTTTAACAAATCCAATTTTAATATTGAGATTAATGGTGATAAATTAGAAGTGTCAGCTGAATCATCAATGGAAAATAATCAAGATGATTTAAATTATAAGAAAAGAGAATTTTCTTATTCATCGTTTAAAAGAAGCTTTTCTTTACCAAAAAACGTTGAGCATGATAAAATCTCAGCTGATTATGTTGATGGAATCCTTAAAATATCCATTCCTAAAAGCAATAATAAAGATTCACCCAATAGAAGAATAGAAATTGGATAAAAAAGGCCCCATGAGGGCCTTTTATTTTGTTAATATTTCATATAAATCTTTATTATTCATATTGATTATATATTCTCTAATCGTGTTAATTTTACCATCTTTTAACCCAAAAAACAATCCAGTGTGACGAGTATTTTTGAAGTGTTTATTAGATACTTCAAATACTTTCATCGCAAACCTCTTTTGTTCTTGTTTAGTTATGTTTTTAGGTTTATATGGTATTAATTCTACCCAAGCATTTTCCAAATCATCAGTCAATTTTACTAACCCTTCTTTAAGTTGAATTATTTCTTCAGACCTTTCTGGGAACGTTGCAATCCATTCATCAACTTCATTAGTTTTTAACACCTCTAATATATGGTGATTACCTAATTTACTTTTAGTATAATGCATTGCAACATAAGCTGGGTTTTTTAACTTGATTCTATTGAAATTAGCATCAACTACAACATAACCTTCTTCAGAGAATGACATACCTTCAAATGTCGCCATTAAATGACCAGCATTTGATGCATTAATGTTAAAAGATTTAACTAATGGTAACCCAATATCAGTAGATATTGTATATAAATCATTAAAACCATACTCATTTAACGTATCTAAATCTCTAACACCTAATAATGATACTTTTGATTCTCCATGTGGGCAAACAACAATATTATACGGTGTCATTAATTCAAACATATATGTTCTACCTCTAACCATTCTATCCCAATTAAAACCATATTTTGGTGATGTAATTGTATCCCAAAATAATTCAGAAAACTTAGTATTTGGTTTATCATTTACTTCACCTTCACCTTCGGCCATACCAGATGTGCCAGCACACCATTTTTCAGCTACCCAATCCCAATATACTTGAATCAATGAGTTATGTACCAATATCCCATTAGCAAAGAAATTATTGGTTTCTTTGGTTTGAATATCATACCTCTTAGAGTCACATTCTATCTCTTTAATATGTTTTACCTTAACTATTTTCATATTCTATTATTTATTATACTTGTTAGACTCCCCACTAACTCACAGCGGTCCTACAAATAACGATGAATGGGTTTTACGCCCCCTACTGTGAACTACCCACCCACGCCAAAGGCGATGGGTTGGCATGCCAAAAATCACCATTAACTTCAATCAATATATTAGTATTATCAATTTTAATATCATATGTTCGATTATTTAATGGAAATTGTGGCGTGAATGATATGTTCAAATTAGTTAATATATTCCTAACTCTAACCTCTAATTTCGATACAAAATTTTTATGTAATCTAATCATTCTTTTATTAAATTCATCATCAGATAAATTAGACCAAACCTCTTTTAATCCATTACTAATATTTATACTATTAGAAAAGTTTGATAGGTGTCAAGTTTTTTAAGTAATTAGTAAGAATTCATCATCTTCGGTTAATTCATCAACCCTACGATAGCACTCTAAATTAGGTAACCATACTTTATGATTACCAGTTAACTTAATAATAGTACCATTTTCTAATTCAATCTCAAACCAATTATTAATATTCTTTTTAATTGAATAATCCACTATTTCATCATATATTGGCTCATTAGTTTCTAAATCAAATGATAAAACTTTACCAGAATATTCCGTTTCACATATATCACGAATTGTCATTTCACCACCCTCAGTTATCAATATGGTATCCCCGTGACAACACCCATCACATTTTTCTAAAATAAGTGCTGTGTTCCAATCTATTTTAGCCGCATGTGTTTCAGCTGAATTAAAGAATTTTCTGAATGCCAAAGACATAACCTTCCAAGTATCTTTCTCAAGTATAAGACCTCTACAATCTTGTACTTCAGGTATAGACATATCAGATTCTATTTGATTGTATTTGAGTAAAATCTTGTATCCATAATCCTTACAAGTTAATTTAAATGTATTAACTGCATTATCCAAGCCATACTCTTTAATGTACTTAACTATACTTAATTCATTTCCCATTTTTTCTTTTTTTCATTGATTCAGAAATCTTCTTTTTAGTTTCCTCACTAACAACTCTATTCTTTCTTTTCTTACTCTGCTTTAATTTCATTTCTCGTGCTTTCTCCACACCATAAATTTCTTCGTAAGATTTACCTTTTAATTGTGAATGTTTCCCTTTATTTGCTTTACCAATATTTTTTTTATGTTCTTCGGTAAAAACTTTTTTCTGTCCTTTATTACCTTCACTAATTTTCTGTTTATGCTCTTCAGTTAAAGTAGTGCCCTTTAATGGAGATTCTTTACCTATATTACCTTCAGCCATCATCTTAGCTGTTTTTTTAGTCCAAGGTTTTTTCATTCCTTTATGAGCATCACTAATTTTCTGTTTATGTTCATCAGATAAAACTTTACCTGAATGAAATTTAGAAACGTTCTCTTTAATAAGTTCAATATCTGGATGATTAGATATTGTATCACCACCATCCCCACCTTTTGCTACATTATAACCATTAGAGTTTTTAGAAATTCATAATGCAAATGTACAAAAAAAAAAGTGATAACCAAATTATTATCACTTTTTATTTATAAAACTATAGTTTTTTAGTTATAATTCATTTTTATTTTCGATTAAATCTACCAAAAAGTTAACCCCAAAAATAACCATAGCTATTGATTCTGCCGCAAATAAGGAAATTATATTAATTAAATAATGTAAAACAAATCCTAATACCATTGCGCCAACTAAAAACCACCTAAAACTCTTAAATTCATCACTATATCTAATAATATGATATGACATACCACCAAAAAATATAACAGAAGTTATCGTATGTAAGGTTGGGTAGGTTAAATGTGGTGTTAATGGAATTAACATTAAATTCAACCCTAATATCCAAGTGAACGTTTGGTCCTTTCTAACTCCAATTGTTGTTATAAGTGTTGCAGCTACTGTTAATAAAAAAACATATATGAAGCTAATGTCACCATATGCGTAATCACTAATACTACTTCTAGGGCCATCACCTATCCATAATACAAAAGGTAATAAAATACAAGCTAACGCTGCGGATAAATCGTATTTAAATAATCTGTTTAATAATCTTTCTAAATTCATATTTTTATAATTTATTTATAAATATTTTGAATTTCTTGAATAAATCCAATTACTTTATTTTTTTTCAAATAACTTTATAAAAAGGAGCGTAAAACCCATTCATCGCAAAGCGTGGATGGGATGTAAGCGACAAAGGTATGATTAACCTTGGCTTAAAATATATTGAACGGCTAAGTATGACAAATTTACATAAAACTATATTTTGGCATAAATTTTGATGTATAATAGGTATGAAAATGATTAATAAGACATATAAGTTTCGTCTTTTTCCAACAAATGAGCAAGAAGTGCTATTAAATCAACACTTTGGTCACTCTCGTTGGGTGTATAACCATTTTCTAAATGAACGCAAAGAACAATACCAAGCGGATAAAAAGTCTGACAATTATTACAAACAAGCTGCCACTTTGACAAAACTTAAAAAAGAAGAAAAGACTATGTGGTTGAAAGAAGTTAATAGTCAAACTTTACAATTCGCTCTACGCTCTTTAGATACAGCTTTTTTAAACTTTTTTAGAGGTAATGCACAATTCCCAAAGTTTAAATCTCGTAAACATAAAAATACTTTTACCATACCTCAATTTGGTAGTATAGAAGGAGATAAAATTAATATACCAAAATTTAAAGAAGGTATTAAAGTTAAACTTCACAGAGAAGTCAAAGGTAAGATTGGTAAAATGATAATTACCAAAACACCAACAGGTAAATATTATGTTTCAATATTTACAGAACAACAGAATAAAGAATTACCTAAAACAAATAAACAAGTTGGAATAGATTTAGGTTTAAAGGATTTTGTAATTACTTCTGATAATGCTAAATTCAAAAATAATAGATATACAAAAAAATATGCAAAACAATTAAAAAAAGCACAACAACATCTTTCTCGTAAACAAAAAGGTAGTAATGGGTTTGAAAAACAAAAACTCAAAGTTGCTAAAATTCACGAGAAAATTGCAAGTTGTAGATTAGACACTTTACATAAGGTTTCACATAAACTGGTTAATCAATATGATTTAATATCAGTTGAGGACTTAAATGTAAAAGGTATGATTAAAAACCACAAATTATCAAAACATATTGCCGATGCAAGTTGGGGTAATTTTGTTACATTACTTCAATATAAGTGTGATTGGTATGGAAAAGAACTTGTAAAAGTTAATCGTTTCTATCCTAGCTCGAAGACTTGTGGAGACTGTGGTTGGATAAATCAAAATTTAAAACTTTCTGATAGAGAATGGACTTGTAACTCGTGCGGTGTAATACACGACAGAGATGTAAATGCAAGTAGAAATATTCTCAAAGAAGGTTTAAAAATAATATCGGGTGGGATGCTCGATAACACTGATGGAGACTCAAATAAGACTTCTATAAAGAAGCACAAGTCTGTGAAATCAGAAGCCCAACCCATCGCCTCTGGCGTGGGTGGGTAGTTCACTCCAATATCTGAAACTACCTTTAATATTTAGTTTGCTGGTATATATCCACCGCTTTCATCCCTATCGTTACGATAATAAATAGCATTTTTATAATGTGTATAACTATCAGGTGCCTTCACATCATCACCACCAGTATAACCCTCTATTTGAATATGCACCAATTCAGCAAATGATTTTGGGTCAACACCATTGGGTATGTAAATCGTTAATAATTTATGTTTTTGTTGTGGATGACCACAATTAATAAGTCTTTTAGTGCCAAATTTAAACCAACATTTTGAAATCATAAGGAATCCTATTAAATGGTTATACAACCACTCTCCATCATCCAAAGTTTTACCTTGTATTGATAACTTCCAACCATCACTAATATCGGTATCGCCATCGTGTTGAATAAAATATCTAATATCGCTTTCTAAGGTCTTTTTAAAGTCAAATGTTAGTGAATTCATAATTTTTATTTTTTAGTTTTTCATCCATTTTATAATGGATTTTATTAATTTATTAATATCGCAATGATAAAACCCAACACTATTCAAGCAACCACATTCAATTATATAATATGAGCCATCATCCATTTGAGCTATATCTATAGCAAAATTTTCATGAGGTTTAAATTCACTTATTCTATCTCTAGCAAACTCTAACATAGTTTCTGGTATATCAGTTCCAGATTTGGATAATTTAAAATCTTTTCTATATCTTGATGCTGTGATTATCTCACCACCTACGATATATAAACGCCACTCTTTACGAATATTATATGCAGTTCCTACAACTATACGTGTTTCTCTAGTTAACGGACTCTCATATTTTATACTTCGTTTTAACATTTCTTTAAGCTCAGAAATAGTCCCAACTTGACCATCAAATTCTTTACCATCTCCATCAGGTCTAACAAATCTAATATCACGACCTTCTATATATTCAGCATTACCATCTAAAAACTCACCTATAGTTGATACTACGGCACCGTAATTCAGCATATAGTTACCCCATTTATCGAAGTAGTTTGACATCGTAAATATTTTATTATCATAGAATAATCCTTTAGGTTTAAAAGCTCTATAAAGGTTATTCATTAACGTTGTTGACCCATAATAAAAGTTATTACTACTATATAAGAATTCTGGAATTTCATCTGAAAATGGTGTAACAATAATTTCTTGACATTCAATATTAGCTTCTTTACACGCTGCTTGCATTTGACCTAAATCGTTTTCAGATATTAAGTTATTTTGCATAACCAACCTTACCTTATCCATAAAATTTTATTTAAGATTAATACCCATACTTTTAAGGGATTTATCAACCAATTTATTCCAATATCCAAATGACCCTTTTTTAGCCTCTTCAATGCTACCCCATTTAACAGCATGCGGCTCTTCTTCTTTATCAAAATCTATTTTACCAGAATATTCAGCTAAAAATGTTTGGCCCATACGACCTTTTCTATGCATTGCAAATATCATGGTAAGATTCTTGATATCTAAACCTGTTTCTTCTTTAGTTTCTCTAATAGCAGCATCTTCAAATGTTTCACCATCATCTAGTTTACCACCTGGTAATCCGAAGTCATTATGGTCATTTTTTCTACTAACTAAACAAATAAGACCTTTATCATTAATCACAACAACATTTGCATGGTCTTGTTTTTCTTCGTTTAATTTTAAATCTTTTTTCTTAAATTTCATATTAAATTTTATTCGGTCTTAAAGTTGTTATAACCCATTTACCAATTTTTAAAGTTTTTTAAATCCCATTCTTTCAGAAAAAGTATAACTAAATTTAGCTTCTTCACTATTCCTAAAACATAACCCATAGCCAAATAGTTTAAACCAAGTTAATAACGGATTTTTATGATAATAAAATGTTTTCATTTTACAAATATACTAAATAAATTACAAATAAACAAGTTATGACTTTAATTCTTCAACTACCCCACTTAAATGAATTGGACTATCAAGAGTTTTCCAATCAGTTATCTTATTTGAAAGAAACGGTTTAC
>Ga0210043_1001957_pt1 | contig 14914 bp, 13 predicted proteins | sample CryGeymet201501t_FD_183990 | JGI IMG/M metagenome (GOLD analysis project Ga0210043, IMG submission 183990) | Groundwater microbial communities from Crystal Geyser aquifers in Utah, USA - Crystal Geyser metaG 2015-01t (SPAdes) (version 2) | ecosystem: Environmental > Aquatic > Deep subsurface >... | reverse complement strand
TCATGTTTTGGAGAAGGGGTTTTCGGGGCGAGATTTGATTCTGCTGGGGGGAGGCCTTTTTCTTATGGCGAAGGCAACCTTTGAGATTCACCATAAGCTTGAGGAAACTCAGGACCCAGAAGTGGTGAGTGGGGCAAAAAAGGTCAAGGCCCAATTCGCCTCAATTCTTTTTCAGATTCTTATTCTGGATCTAGTTTTCTCACTAGATTCAGTGATCACGGCGGTGGGAATGGTGAGTGATGTCGGAATTATGATCGGAGCTATGACTCTTGCTATGGTTGTGATGATGCTTTCTGCGAAATCTATTGGAAGCTTCGTCGAAAAACACCCCACTGTGAAGATGCTCGCGCTGTCATTCCTGATCTTGATTGGATTTATGCTGATGCTCGAGGGCGTTGGTAAGCATATCGACAAAGGATACATCTATTTCGCAATGGCGTTCTCTCTGGGGGTCGAGCTTCTTAATATGAAATTCAGGGCCGCAAAGAAAATTAAACATTAAGGGTATCGGCTTAGATATCTAAAGAGATCCCCAGCTCGACCGTTCGAGATGGGGGTAGGTAGAAGTAGTCGGCAGCTCGCTGCGCGTTGGCTGTCATAATTCTAAAAATCTTTTTCTTGAGGTTGAAAATGCTTTCATCTTTTGAGGCGAGAATAATCTCTCGGCTCAAAACAAAAGTCGTGTCGTTAATATCAAAATCAAAGCCCAGTGAGGTACAGTTCTTGAGAATCTTAGGAACGTTGGGAGCCTGCATGTATCCAATGCGCAAGATAACTCTGAAGAAGTTATTTTCTAGTGGCTCGATTTTAACACTTTCTCCTTCGCGAACGATGGGGGTGTCGGCCGTTTGTACGGTGAGGAAGATCACTCTTTCGTGCAGCGCTCTGTTGAGTTGAAGATTTGCGAGGAGCGCTGGAGGTAAGATTTTGGATTGTCCGACCATGTAGACGCCGGTACCTTTCACTCTTTGAACAACCTGTTTTTCGAGTAGTTCATTTAGGGTTTCAAAGGGGAGAGTTTTTGATCGAAGGCGCTGAGCAAGAACGGCTCTTCCGCTTCTCCAGGCAAGCATACAAGTGAGCACAACGGCGGCAATCGCGATGGGAACCCATCCGCCATCAGCAAACTTGGTCATGTTCGAGAGCCAGAAGGGGATGTCGATGGCGAGAAACGCGACGGTGAACAAGGTCGTTTTTAGCAAAGACCACTTCCATATTTTACGTGCCACAATAGCGGCAAGGAGAGTGGTAAGGACCATGGTTGTCGAGACGGCAATGCCATAGGCCGATGCCAAGTTACTTGAGCTTTTGAATTCAAAAACGAGCCAGAGAGTTCCAATGGCTAGAAAGATATTCATGGCCTTGATGTAGATCTGCCCAATCTCTCGGTCTGAAGTGTGTTCGATTTTGATTCTTGGAAGAAAGTTCAGCTGAATCGCTTGCCTCGTAAGGGAGAATACTCCCGAGATGACAGCCTGGGATGCGATGATGGTTGCCATTGTTGCAAGCAAGATACTTGGAAGGAGTGCCCAGCTAGGCATGAGTTTGTAGAACGGGTTGATGATGGCAGAGGGGTCTCTTAGCAAAAGTGCACCCTGTCCAAAATAATTCATTAACAGTCCAGGAAAGGCCACAAAGAACCACATTCTTTGAATGGGTTTGAGACCAAAGTGTCCCATGTCGGCATAGAGAGCCTCGCCACCGGTAACGACGAGGAAGATGGCGCCAAGAGACATGAAAGCTCCGTGTGGGTGCGCGGCGAAGAATTCATAAGCCCTCATAGGGTTGAGGGCAGAAAGGATCATTGGGTTTTGAATGACTGAGGCAAGTCCTGAGACAAAAAGTGTGGCAAACCAAATCACCATGACCGGGCCAAACACCGTTCCGATTTTTGCGGTGCCATGTCTCTGAATGGAGAACAATCCAATAAGTATCAGGCAGGTGATCGGAATCACATAAGGTTCAAACACAGGAGTGGCAATTTGTAGCCCTTCAATCGCACTGAGAACTGAAATGGCCGGGGTAATAACACCATCGCCATAGAGTAGTGCGGCTCCGAAGAGCGCTACAAATAGGGCTCCAGTTTTGATGGATTTGTCTTTACGAAGTGCGATCTGTCCGAGAGTTCCGAGGGCAAGGACTCCCCCCTCTCTGCGGTTGTCAGCTTTCATAATGTAGAGCAAGTATTTGATGCTGATGACGGTAATCAAGCTCCAGGTAATGAGAGATAAAACTCCGTAGACATTCAGCGGAGTTAATTCCAGGTGTGAAGCGTGACCGAAGCTTTCACGAAATGCGTAGAGGGGGCTTGTTCCTATATCCCCGAACACAATCCCTAACGTTGCCAAATAGAGCTGAGCTATGTGGGAGGGCTGGGGGGATTTGTCGGAGTCTTGCATTTAGTTTTTGGGCGGTACGGGGCTATCGAAGCTTTGTTGCTTTAGCTTTTGGGCCACAAGATCGCTGCGCTTTCTTGTGTGCAAACTACCAAACTTTCGGTAGGCGACGCACCGTTTTACTTTGCGCCGTACGAGATACCAAGAAAAAATAAGTGACTTTGGTCACTTATTTTTTCTTGGTACCCAGGAAAGGACTTGAACCTTCACGCGTCTCCGCACCAGATCCTAAGTCTGGCGTGTCTACCAATTCCACCACCTGGGCGTACCTGGCTTTTAAAGAACTCTATCGATTATCTGTCAAGATCGGAGATCCAAGAATTGAGCCTTTTCTGGTGCTAGAATTGGGGAGCTTGCGCTATTTGCTGCTTTTGGCCTCGTAGGCCACTTTCCACTGCTCTCTTAGTGCGACAACTCGGCCGTCGTCAGCTTGAATTTGAACGGCTTTGTGAAGCGTGTCGGAGGCGGACTTGAGGTCCTTTTTGAAGAGATGAAGTTTGGCGGATGCGACGTAATATTCGAGACTATTGGCGCCCGCTTTTTCTGCATTTTGCAGAATCTGGTCTAGTGACTCGGGGTCTTTTTCTCTAAGGTAGTAGTCTGCGGCGACTTCAATAGATAGGGGGCTATCAGGTTGAACTTTTAGGGTGGCGATATGAGAAGAAAGATAGCATTCAACGGCTTCTTCATTCTCTTGAAGAACTAAAACATGAATATTCTTTGTCCCAAGTTTTAAAATGGGAAGAGTGGCTGACAGAATATCCGTTTCGGATGCAACCATTTTTGTTAGCTGTAGCCAATGTTCAGGGCTCTTAATTCCCTTGGAGATATGTTGAAAAAGTAGGGTTCTGGTTTTGCGAGAATAGGGGAGCGGATCTTCTTTTAGGATGTCTAAAATTTGCATCGACTCCTCAATGAGGAATTGTTGTTTTCCTTCTAGTTTGGCTTCACAAAGTTGTTCCATCAGCTCTAGGGTGTACTCAAACTGTCCTATAGATTTCTGTAGTCGTAGGACTTCTAGTTGAGACTCAAAAGCATCTTCAAATTTGTTTTGTTTTATAAGTAAAGCTGTAAGAGTTCTCTTGATTGAGCTACTTTTGAAATATTCTAATTCAAGCACTCGCAGTGCCTGAATCGCCTCATCTAGTTCGCCTAGCTCCGCGAGACATTTTACACGAATGAGATTGATGCCTAAATGGTGTGTCGGAAATCCATTTTCTTCTAACTTGTTGAAGAAAGACAGAGCTTTTTTGAATTCGTTTTTGCTGCTGAACTTTCTCATGCCGCGAGCAGCAACCAGCCATTTTGGTGGAGACATGGCTGACTTCACTAGTGCTGCCAAAAATTTTGTTAAGTGAGAAAGAGTGTAAGGACGTTTGAGAAAGAGAAAGGCTCCTAACTCGGAGTAAATTTGCTCGCGATCTTCTTGGGAAACATCGGGAATATAAGTTGTGATTCCTTGGTCATGATTTTCTGCCACTTGTCTCATGATCACCATGATCATAGCTCCAGAACTGCTGGTGTGTCCTGATTGAATGGTTTCTAAAATTTCGGTGACTGAAGGCCCGGGATGTTTGCGGTCGCCGGCGTCATCTCGCTCGTCAAACGAATCGTCGAGTATGATGATTTCATAGGCCTCAGATTTCTCGAGTTCGGTGAGGATTTCCTCTGCGCTATTCACCATGACTAAATCACGGCCCAGCTCGCCAAGGGCAGGTCTGACCGCGCTTCTTTCGTCACGACTATTAATGTAGACCAATGCGCGCAAATGTCCCTCCTGAAGGATCATTCCATTGTATCAATGACGGATGTTGTAATGTTGCAAACTTTGATTAAGTTTTAATGAAAAAGCTCATTACTATACTCCACGGAGCAAAATCGCTACACCTTGGCCGCCGCTGACGCACAGGCAGGCGATGCCGAGAGATCCCGGGCCCTTGCGGTGGAGTTGGTGTGCAAGAGTCGCGGTGATTCTTGCTCCTGTCGCTCCGATGGGGTGGCCAATGGCAATGGCTCCCCCGAGGGGATTGAGCTGTTCGTCTAGAATGCCGAGTTCTTTTTGGCAAGCGATGGCTTGCGCGGCAAAGGCTTCATTCAACTCAATGATAGCAATGTCGGAAATTTGAAGGGAGTGTCTTCGTAGAAGGTTTTGAACCACGGGAATGGGCCCCAGGCCCATGAGCTTCGGATCGAGGGCGGCGTAGTCCCAATCGATTACTTCGGCGAGAGCTTGTGCGCTTTTATGAAGGCTAAGCTCTACAAAAGCTGATCCATCAGTGATGCCGCTTGAATTTCCTGCAGTGATGCTTCCCGTCTTTGAATCAAAGACAGGAGGAAGTTTCGTCAGGCTTTCGATGGTGCTTTGTGGTCGCGCGTGTTCATCTGTATTGAGTGGCGTTTTGAGTTTGTCGTGTGCAAGCTCGAAGCGTTCCTCTTGGAGGAGGCCAGCTTTTTCAGCAGCTGCGGTTTTCTCTTGGGATCTTTGCGCGTATTCATCTTGCTCGCTTCGCGAAATATTGAACTTGGGAACGATAAAGTTTTCAACGGTGCTTCCCATCACCATATCCGCCATGGGACAGTGAAAGCCATCGCGATACATGCCGTCTTCAAATTTCATGTTTCCCATTTTGTTTCCCCAGCGAGCTTTGAGGCTCATGTAGGGGGTGTTGCTCATGCTCTCCACGCCGCCAGCAAAAACTCTGGTGGCGCGGCCTAGGACGATCTTTTCACAACCATGGATGATAGAGACCATTCCCGATGCGCAAGCGTGGTTCATGGTGGTGGCGCAAGTAGATTCATTGAGTCCTGCAAAGATAGCGGCTTGTCTCGCTGTGTTGGGGCCGCCGCCGGCTTGCCTGCCATGCCCCATGAATACGAAGTCAATGTTGTCAGGACTTTTGTCCCCGCTGCGATTGAGAGCCTCACGCAAACAACTGCTGGCTAGATCCGCCGCGCTCAGAGGAGTAAGGCTGCCGCCAAACTTGCCTATGGGAGTGCGCACAGCGCTATTGATGTAAACAGGTTTGGGTAGTGCCGACTGAATTTTGGACATACCCCCTTAGTTTATCACGAAGGCATCGGATATGATCAAGCCAGGAGCGACTATGCAATCAATTTCTTATCCTCAAGGTCATGTGCTGCTGCGTAAACTCAAAGGCGAGATCCCCTTTATCGATCGAGGAGAGGGCATTTACCTCTATGACAAGTCAGGAAAGAAATACATCGACGCTTCTGGCGGTGCCTTTGTTACTTCTATTGGGCATGGTCAAAAAGAAGTTATCGAAAAGATCACGGCTCAAATGTCCAAAGTTTCTTATGTGAACGGGCGACACTTCGCGACAGAGGTGAGTGAAAGTTTGGCATCGAAGTTGGCCGCAAAGGCCCCGAAGGGACTCGATCGGGTGTATTTCCTTAGCTCGGGAAGCGAGGCCATTGAGGCCGCTATCAAATTTGCGAGGCAGTATTTCTTTTGCAAAGGTCTTAATGAGAAGAAAAAAATTATCGCTCAAATCCCGAGTTATCACGGCAATACTATTTTTGCTTTGTCTGCCTCAGGACGTCCGCAATATAAGAAATACTTTTCTCCTTTTGTCACTGAGACTCTACGCATTGAAGCGCCGATGAAATATCGATGTCCTGTGGCAGGGTATGAAGATGCGGGATCAAAATACTATCTGGATAAATTAGAGGCCCTCATTCTTGCGGAAGGACCAGAGAGTGTGGCCTGTATTTTGCTCGAACCTGTCGGAGGCTCATCAACTGGAGGGGCTTGTCCCCCAAGAAAATATTTAAAAGGTGTTCAGGCGCTTTGTGAAAAGTATGAAATTTTTTGTATCGCCGATGAGGTGCTTGTTGGGGTGGGGCGAACGGGTTACTTCTTTGCTTCAGAGAAGGATCAATTTGTTCCCGACATCATCGTCTTAGCTAAGGGGCTTAATGGTGGCTATGCTCCCTTAAGTGCGATGATCACAAAAACAGAACATGTCGATGTATTGGCGCGTGAATCTGCCGGATTCTTGCATGCGCAGACTTTCGTGAATAACCCGCTGGGTTGTGCGGCAGGTGACGCTGTTGTGGATTTTATCGAGCGACATAAGCTCGTCGAAAATGCGCGCGAGTTAGGGGGCTACTTCCAGGAGCAACTGAGTAGAGAACTCTCGTCCCTATCCATCGTTGGAAACGTTACGGGGAGAGGGTTGCTGGCGGGTGTGGAATTTGTGAAAGACAAGACTTCGAAAGCCCCATTTAAAAAATCAGCTATGATCTACGATAAGGTTCAAAATATCCTGTTTGGAATGGGGCTTGTGACTTGGGGTAATGGGGCTCATGTCGATGGTGAAAACGGCGACATTGTCTTGCTAGCGCCGCCATTGATTGTCGACAAGAAGCAGGTCGACGTGATTGTTGAGACTTTCAAGGCCGGTGTAAAAAAATTGGAATCGACACTTTAGAGATTGCCTAAAACTTAAACTGTGCGCGGGAAAAAGTGGAGTTAAAGGCGGAGTTTATGGTTTTGGCACCAACTTTGAAGAGGCCTGGGGATGAAGGTCTGTCCACACTGTCAATCCCACCAAATTCAATTGTATGGTTTCTCTAATAATGTTGCTTGCTTAAACGATTTACGGCGCCAGCGTTTTCGATGCCGCGAGTGCCGAAAGATATTCGGAGCCAATTTTCACAATTTAAACTTCAATCAAAGGCACTCAGACAAGGCTCTGAACTCCAAAATATTTAACTTCTTCATCCACGGCATGAGCAATCGCCAAGTCGCTCGGCTGATTGATGTCAGCGAAGAATGTGTGCGAAGGCGCCTTGCGAGAATGGCCCAGCGAGCTCTTAGTTTTCATTGTGAGATGATGCGTACTACGAAAATCTCAGAAGCTATTTGTTTTGATGGCCTCGAGAACTTTGCTTTCAGTCAATACGATCCCAATCATATCAATCATGCCATAGGCAGGGATTCGCTTTTTATATATGACTTTGGTTTTGCCCCCTTGAATCGTAAGGGGAGAATGTCAATTTGGCAGAAGGAGCGTTTAAGGCAAATTGAGCAGGAGTTTGGGCGCTATGATCCTGGGGCTATACGTAAGAACACCGTGAAAGTACTCGAGAGATTGCACGCAAAGAGCGCTCGATCGAAGCTTGAGATTTTGAGCGATGAGCATTTTCAATACAAAAGAGCGGTCAATATTTTAAGAAAGTTAGAGATTGATCAGACCACGATCAGCTCGAAGGCGTGTCGGAATTTTCAGAACATCTTGTTTAGTGTCAATCACAGCGATTTGCTTGTGAGGCAGCAGCTAGCGGTGTTTGCCAGGGAGACGATCAGTTTTGCCAAGACAGCGGGGCGCATGTGCCAGAAGTATGCGTTGTTTATGGTGTACAAGAATTACATGGCACCGCAGTTTCGTAAGAAGCACGTAAGACGCCCAAGCGCGCATGTGAAGAGTCCAGCGATGGAGCTTGGTTTGTGTGAGAAGGTGATGAGGTTCAAGGAGGTGTTTGGCAGGCGGAGTTTGGAGCGAGACAAGCTGCAAATTCCACTGGAATGGCAGCACTTTTATGATGGCACGGTGCCGAGAGAGTGCGAGCGCTCAAAAAAACACAAGAAGAGGGCTGCTTGAATTTGAAATCTTCCACTTTTTACCGCGCACAGTTAAATCTTAGTGCGGATATTCTAACCAGTAGTGCTCAATTCCAGCATCTAGAAAAATCTTGGAGTCAGATTTAATCCAACCTAAAGATTCGTAAAACTTTAGTGCAGATGTCTGTGCGCCCATAAGCCACTTGCAATCAGCATAATTCTCTAAAGCGTATTGCTGGAGTGCTTGCATGAGACTGCGTCCGTGTCCTTGCCCTCTGAATTCTTTGAGTGTGGCGATGCGTTCAAACTTCAGGATATTCTCATCAAGAAGTCTACGAAGCCTTCCGGTGCAAACTGGAACTTCGTCAATTCTGCCTAGAAAGTGTATCGATTGGGCTTCATCTGAAATTTCAAGCTCGAGGGGGACTTTTTGCTCTTCGACAAAAACGACTTTACGAATGTCGAGGCATAGCTTGTATTCCTCGGATAGGTGAGGAGCTAAAACACAATTCAATCGGTCACTCATATGGGGATTTTATCAGAAAGTGCCGACTTTCCAAAAAAAAAGGGAGGCCCAAAAGCCTCCCTTTTTTAATTGCTCAAACTAAGATTATTAATCTTAGATCAGTTTTGAACTTCTACTTCTTCGTCTACTTCAGCATCAGCCATTAAGCCCTCTAGTCTAGTTTCTAGCTCTTCTCTCGTTGTCTTGATGACTTTGAGGTTCGAGTTGAAAGACCGGAAGTGTTCTTCGATTCGCTCACCGAAGCTATAATTGCTGTCGGAGGCGAAAGTCCTGTGTGAGACGTAAAGGAAGGTCATCTCGCCCAATGTAAGGTCGATCAACTCATTGTTGAGTTTTGTGAGCGACTCATTGGTCGTGTCGACGTTCACAACCATGTAATCGTGAACTTTCGCGTGGCGAGCGAAGAAGACATTGTGCCTAGGAAGGTTCATCGCAGATTCCATCTCAATCATTTTAATTTTTGCTGAGCTGAGTCCCATGAACCAAAGAGTGGTCTCGCCTACCAGCCAAGCATAGCCTTTGTAGATGTCCGCTGTCTCGAAAGGAACCCCTAAGAAGGCGTGGCTTAAGTCGAGAGCGGCAGCCGCCCATCCGATATAGGGAAGCATGTAAGTTGCTGTCGCTGCGACTCTGGAAGTTGTATCGATGTAGATTTCAAATTTTTCGTCTTCGTCGTCAGTTGCACGGTATTCGATAACACCTACAGTGATCTGAGTGGTGGCAACCACAAGACTTAGAATTCCAGTTGCTGTTCCATTCTTCACATATTTGTTGCTTTTCACAGCAGCTAAAAGGTTGGAAGCTTTGGGGCCGAGTTTAGTGGCCATACTAACGCCAACATTCTGAACGGAGACCACACCTTTAAGAATGCCAGCGAGGCTTCGAAGCGCTCCACCAGTCACGCCTGAATTTGTAGCAGCTGCAATTCTGTTAACCGCTTGTACGGCTTTTGGGAGGACGGTGACAAGTTTGCTTAATGAGATTTGAGTTAAGCTGCCAATTTTGCCAAGCATCGGGTAAGTCTTAACAGCTGCTGCAGATACGGCAGCCATTTTGTCGGCGTCTCTCGCTAAAGTTGCTGCGATTTGCAAAGTCTTCAGAGCGAGCTGGTCTTCGCCAGAGATTGTGGAAATAGCGTACAAGATACTGCGGCCACTTCCCTTGACGTCTTTGAGAGAAAGCTCGAGTCCACTTTTTAGCTGGCCGTTTTTATATTGCTGATCCATGAGGTAGCGCAGTCTGATTCTTGTTTCGTCGCCCGATTGAACGACTGCTTTGCTACCCAAAACAGACTTCATGCTTAAGAGTTCTTCTTTGGCTCCTTCCTCTGTGACTCCAAGAGCTACTTTGAGGCGAACGCCTTGCAGGAAAGACTGAAGTTGTGGATCAAATAGAACGGTTCCTGGGTCGACAACGGCTTGAAGAAGCATGGAGAGTTCTAAGTAGCGGTTGTGGACTCTGTTTGGCACAGAGTAACGTTTGATGAGATCTTTTACTTCTTTGGTGATTTCCGCGATAGCAGTACCATTTTCAATGAGGTCTAATATGAAGCCATTTGCATTTGCGAAGCGATTGTTTAAGGTCTGATCGTCTAATTCAAAGTCGCCACCAATGTTGGTGCTGTTAACGTTCGCGCGTGGATTGTCGAGGCGCGGGCGTCCATTATCAAGACGGGGGCCTCCGTTGTTGCGATCGTCATATTCATCAGAGATAGGGGCTGATTTTTCAGCATCTTTTTGGTCACTACGCTCTCTTCTTGCTTTAGAAATGTTTTCCGCCGTCAAAGCGTAGAGGTCGAAGGCGTAAGTGCTGTGCTTTGGAAATTCAATGACAGCGTTGGCTTCGTTGCCTGGAAAGAAATAACTTTTCAGAAGCTTCTCAACGAAAAGCACTTCAGAGTCCGAGCTTGTGTTGAGTGCAACACGAGAGTCCATGAGAGCTTCGTTGATCAAATAACTTGCTTCAAGAAAAGGACGGATGAGGTGTCGTCCATTAATCTTTTTGCGGATCCAGCGAGAGGGAAGGTAGTATTTAACTTGCCTTGCTGCTTTTTCGAGTTTCTTCTTGGCAACTTTGTTGAGTGTGTCGTCATTTTTGATGACCGTCCGAAGAAGTTCGTAGGCTTCTGGCCAGTTGCGATAGTCTTCTAGTAAGACCCTAGCGCGATAAATTTTTGAGTTTGCCGACTCAATCATTCTCGTGTCGTTGATGGCTGATTTGGGGTCGGAATCAATTTCCTGAGCCTGAACGGTTTGGAAGCAAAAGAGCGCCCCCAGTATGAGTAAAGAGGTTTGAGTGAACTTCATAAATCGAGTCATTTAAGCCCTACCTTTCGCGTTGTTGGCCTTATAGGACCACGCAACACAGTGCGTCAAGATGAAATTATTGCGCGCAGCCATAGAAGATTGTTGTGCATTGCGTTAAAAATCTGTATGATGCCCGAAATGAAGTTCTACATTCAGATCGCTAGAGTCATCTTAACCACATGTTTTTTATTGAGTTTTTCGTCTCAGGCCAATGTTTTCGGCAAGGACGATAGAGTGGCTTTCTACCCAACGGCTAAGCCTTGGACTGCAATTGGAAAAATTATCACTCCGCAAGGGATCTGCACAGGCACCTTGATCGGCCCATCAAAGATCATCACGGCAGCTCATTGCGTGCTGGCAAGTACGACTTTAGGGGTTTTAACGGCTCCGCAAGATATCAAATTCCACCCTGCATTTCAGGCCGGAGTCTCGAAAGGTCATTCTTGGGGAGTGGCTGTAACGCTCGGCACTCGTTTTCCACTCAAAGAGTTTTGGAACGATTGGGCGATAGTGGAGCTAGCCCATCCGCTTGGAAATGAATTTGGACATATGGTCCCAACGTCACTTCATTTGAAGACAAAAGATCATTTGGTAAGTCTGGTCGGTTACTCGGCTGACTTTCAAGAAGCTCGCAATGGAAGTTTCCAAAATACTTGTTACATCAAGGAATCGATTGAGATTGGATACGCGGGAAAAGATGCTCTTCACCTTCATGACTGTGATATGCGCGGTGGAGCTTCTGGTGGGCCAGTGATCGGTTGGATTGGTGGGCAACCTTATATTATCGCCATAAACGTCGCGCAGAAGCTTGATCCCAAAACGGGTGGGCTTTTGCCTGATGGGGTCACCTATTCAAAAGAAACCGCCAACGTCGCTGCACCAGTATATAAAGCCATAATGAACCTTATTCGTTGATAGCCGATAGTTGTTTGTGAACACAGCTCGCCCGGATTCATAAATACTTTTATCCTGTCTGCTATGAAACATTTCGTATTTGTCGGCGGAAGCCGCGGTATCGCCAAATCAGCTGTAGAGACACTGTTGAAATCAGATCTTGAATCCATCATCCATGTCTTCTCGAGGGAAGCCCCTCAATTCGATGGAATGGGATTTACTCCCGAGCAGGTTGATCGCGTTGTCTGGAAGTCATTCGATGCTTCGAGTCCTGAAGGTTCTATAGATTTGGCAGATGTCGATTTTGAAAACTTTGCAGGCTATGTCTACGCACCGGGATCTATCAACCTTCGTCCCTTTACATCATTAAGTCTCGAGGACTTTCAATTCGATTTTGAAATCAACCTGCTCGCCAACGTTCGTGTCCTTAAACAGATCATGCCTAGTGCTAAGAAGTCTTTGCTCCAACCTTCCTTCGTATTTTTCTCAACTGTTGCTGCATTGAAGGGAATGCCTATGCATAGCTCCATCTCTGCAGCAAAATCAGCTGTTGAAGGATTCACGCGCTCCATGGCTGCTGAGTATGCACCCAAAATGAGATTTAATTGTGTCGCTCCCTCGCTTACTGAGACAGACTTAGCCTTGCCTTTGACTTCGAGGGAAAACATTCGAAAAACTTCCGAGGAGAAACATCCGTTGAAGCGGCTTGGTAGGCCCGAGGACGTAGCAAACGCTGTGGTTTATCTTTTGAGTGATGAGTCGAGTTGGATGAGCGGCCAGATCTTAAGGCCTGATGGTGGAATGAGTATGTAGGGGCTTTCGATTTTATATTCTAAAGGGTTTGAATCTCACCAAAAGCTCTTTTGAGTAGGTAGACCCAAAGTATTGGCTCTTGTTTTTAGTCTCTAATGGCAATTTAAATTGCGAAGAAAAATTATTTTCAAAGTTTTCTATCTTCACACTCTGTAATTTCCATGATTCGTGCAAGACTTCTCCTGTTGCTATCCCATTCGGTGTTTCAGTAAACAATCGGTAGCGTTCCGTGAGCCATCTATGCTTCGCCAGGTCCTGGGTATTGCTGGAGTTCATTGTGTCAGGATCAATACTTGCAATCAGGCTAAGAGAATTCTCAGAATCAAACTCATAGGAATCACTTGTTATGTGTCCGCTCAACTTGGCATACCTATAAGGAAGACAAAAGAATCGTCTCGCAATCCAGTTTGCGAGTTTGTGATCGGAATCGAGAGTGAAGAAGTATATGCCAGCGCTTCCTTTATGTTTCACATAAGTTCGTAAGTTGAGCTCCCATAGTTTTGAAAACGGAAGAATAGGGCTCAAGGGAAAGCGCACACGGCTCATTTGAAAGGGAACAATGCTCACAAAAGCTTCGTCGTGAAGCGTGTCGACTTCTAAGCCAGCTGGGAGCAGTTTCTGTAGCTCGTCGGCGTTGACCCAGAAGTGAATAAACAAAACATGTTCCCAAGTCTGCTGAATGATCCAATTTTTGGAGTCGGGCAGTGAGCTGGTCATCCAATCAAGAATTAGCTTCTAGAAACTTAAGTACGTCGTCAGCCTGCTCCTTGGTGGAGGCTTTGCGGTCGATCCAGACAATGACTCCGTCCTTGATGAGAAAGGCTTGTCTGCTTGAAAAGCCCATCATAGACGAAACTCCGAAAGCCTTGATCACTTTTTTGTCCGTGTCTGCAAGAAGATCGAAGGGCAGGCGGTACTTCTCCTTGAAGTCTAGCTGGGCCTTAACTTTGTCAGAGCTGACTCCATAGACTTTGACATCTTTTTTGGTGAGGACGTCGAAATGATCGCGAATGCTGCAAGCCTGCGCTGTGCAGCCAGGAGTATCGGCCTTGGGGTAGAAGTAAACGAGGGTGTAGCCTTTGGCAGCTTCTTTTCCGAGATCAACTTCTGCCCCATCTTGATTGATCGCAGAAACTTGAGGAGACTTGGAGCCGATTTTAAGATCGCTGGCTAACAATTTGTTTGCGCTGAAGACAGAAAGGAAGAATAGGGAATGTGCTATGAGGTCGAGAGATAGGTTCTTCATGAAGAATTACTCTATTCGTATTCATGAATTTGAGGAAGTCCTGTTTAGGGACTTTCTGAAAATATATTTTCTTAATATATGTGCCATAAGTTTTTCCTATGTAAACGCAATTATTTTATGTCTATAAAGGTGGCATGTATTATGCCCAAACGTGCAGGTGCCATTGCAGAAACTAAGCCTATCTATTTTGTCGATAAGTGCTATCCTCCCTTACTCTTCTCCTCATATCGAGCGAAGCAACTGTAGTTAAACTACCGCGGCCGTCGCGAAGGAGTCTAAAATGCATAATTATTATTGGAATGACTTGTACTCAGGTTGGGGTTGGTTTCTTTGGTTTGGAATCATATTCTTAATCTTTTCTAGTTTTGGGAACTGGGGCTACACTTATACGGCTCACAGAAAAATTAGTCCCAAGAAAGAAGCAATAGATATACTCAATGAGCGGTTTGCTCGAGGCGATATTACCAAGGATGAATTTCAACAGATCAAAGCTGAGATTCTTCCTGGGCGATTAGCGGCAGGGACATGAAACCCGGCGTAGACAGCGCCTCCCGGAATTGTGGCACGGTTGTGTCGGTCAGGGGAAGTGTGGTCGATGTCGAGTTTAAAGGAAAGATACCTTCGATCTATTCCGTTTTGCGCACTGGCCCCAAAAATGAAATCATCATCGAAGTTCTGAGTCAGGTTGACGAAAATACCGTTCGCGGTATCGCACTGACTCCGACCCAGGGGCTTTCGAGACGTATGATAGTCGAAGACACTGGTGCTCCATTGATGGTTCCTGTGGGCAAAGCCATCCTTTCTAGGGTCTTCGACGTCTTCGGGGAAGTGATTGATCATGGTGTTCCGGTTGAGGATCTGGAATGGCGTTCGATCCATAGCCCGCCACCCGCACTTTCTAAGAGATCGACAAAATCTGAAATATTTGAAACTGGGATCAAGGTCATAGATGTGCTCGCGCCCCTAGAGCTCGGAGGCAAGGCAGGACTCCTCGGCGGAGCAGGCGTTGGGAAGACGGTTCTGCTTTCGGAAGTCATTCACAACATGGTTGGCAAGCACAATGGTGTGAGTATTTTTTGCGGAATTGGAGAGCGTTGCCGCGAGGGCGAGGAGCTCTATCGTGAGATGAAAGACGCGGGAGTGCTGCCG
>Ga0210043_1001955_pt1 | contig 14919 bp, 22 predicted proteins | sample CryGeymet201501t_FD_183990 | JGI IMG/M metagenome (GOLD analysis project Ga0210043, IMG submission 183990) | Groundwater microbial communities from Crystal Geyser aquifers in Utah, USA - Crystal Geyser metaG 2015-01t (SPAdes) (version 2) | ecosystem: Environmental > Aquatic > Deep subsurface >... | reverse complement strand
CAGCTTCGCTCACAGCTTCGCTCACAGCTTGGCTCACAGCTTGACTCACAGCTTCGCTCACAGCTTTACTCACAGCTTGACTCACAGCTTTACTCACAGCTTGACTCACAGCTTGGCTCACAGCTTCGCTCACAGCTTGGCTCACAGCTTGACTCACAGCTTCGCTCACAGCTTTACTCACAGCTTTACTCACAGCTTGGCTCACAGCTTTACTCACAGCTTGGCTCACAGCTTTACTCACAGCTTCGCTCACAGCTTGACTCACAGCTTTACTCACAGCTTGACTCACAGCTTGGCTCACAGCTTGGCTCACAGCTTTACTCACAGCTTCGCTCACAGCTTGGCGATAAAGTTAGTTACTCCTACTACACAACTCAATACTGGTTATCTTGGTTAGGGTATTACGATTATGCTCAATTCATCGGTATTGAGTTTGATACAGAAAAACTATCAAAAATGGAAGAAATTTTAATGGCAATTCCGTCCATTATAACTTTGGGGAAGATCTTGGTCGTCATAGAAAACCCCGTTTGCCGTTGGGAAAATGGAATGTTGCACAGCGACCAAAGACCAGCGATTGAATGGAAAGATGAAACAGGGGTGTATCTCTTAGACGGAGTGGCGTTTGAGAAAGAATTGTGGGAAAGGGTTGTTTCAAGGGAAATGTCCCTTTCAGAGATAATGAAGATAGAAATCTCAGACCAAAGAACAGTCGCCTTAAAGTACAACCCTCAAGCAATCATCAAAGAGAACGCTAAACTAATAGACAAGGACGATAGAAATAATGAGTTATATCTGGTAGAGGGAAGTGAGATAAATAAGTTAACCGAGTTTCCTAAAATGTACTTTCTTAAAATGCTTTGCCCCACTGGTAGAACCTTCATAGAGGGCGTACCACCAGAAGAAGCAGAGAAATACCCAAGTGCAGCAGCAATGCAAGCGTTCCTGTGTAACCTCACTTTAGAGGAATATATGGGTATGAGTATGGAAAGCTAATAAATAAACAATTATGAACATAACAAAAGAAGAAGTAATATGGCGAGAAAACCAGTTAGAAAGCTATACAGGCTTACCCCGTTAAACACGGAGATTAAGAAGTTGGAAGCGAAGCTCTACAAGAGAGACTACGCCGATGACCAAGAACTAAGCCATCTTATGTCCGTTCTCTTGGGCTTAAAAACCGCACACAAACTAGTTAAAAACTCTAACCAATAACACCAATTATGGCTACTAAGAAGAAAACTATAAAGGCGGTGAAGTTTGCGAAATTCCAACCGATAAGAATTAAGTGGCTTGATTCTGTCCACGATTCTGGCTGGAAGAGAGATAAAGAATTTGAAGGCGAGGGCGAGATAGAATACGAGACGGTGGGGTTATTTAGTAGAGAGACTTCGAGAGCTGTGCAGGTTTATCAAAGCAGATGTTTGGGAAGCGAAGAACCCGACAACCACCTAGTAGATGCCATGATGCAGATACCTAAGTGTGCGATTTTATCAGTTAAACCTCTTAAATGACCCCTAACACCCCCACACCCAGAGGAGAGGAGATAATAAAGAAATTGAAGATAGTATTTTGGAAAACGTATGCGAAGGTTTGGGACTTGCGACCAAGGATGCACATACCTCGCTACTACGACTATCCTATTGCTTATTGCAATATTTCGGGGAAGTATGAATACCCAGAAGGAATTAAGGTTCTGTATGAGTGGGATGAAAAAGGACACCATTGGATAGTATTTAGCAGATAATTCACCACCTATGAACATCAAGGACATTATAGAATCTAACGAGAGAGAGTTTAAGGAGAAGTTTACTTACGGAGTATTGTATTCAGCAAGCTCAGATTTAAGTGTAGGAAAAGGCACTCACTTTAAGTCTGAAAATGCAGAGGAAGCAATTAAATGGCTCCACCAGTCCCAGCTCCGCCTTCTTGAAGGAGTGAGGGCTGAAATAGAGAAGTTTGGCGATATTTGGCAATTAGAAAAGACGGCAGAGGAAACAAAGAGTGGCTGTCCTAGATTCACAAGGATAAACAGAGATCTCCTCTCTTCCCTAGACTTACCAGAGAGTAATGATAAAGAGATATGAAGATATTAAGTTTATTTGACGGAATCAGTTGTGCGAGGGTAGCTCTTGAAAGGGCGGGGGTTCCTGTGGAAGCATACTATACCTCCGAGGTGGACAAATATGCTATTCAGATTGCTCAAAAGAACTACCCCGATACGGTGCAGTTGGGAGACGTAACAGGAGTAAACGGGCTTACTTTTCACGGCATAAGTCGTCCAAGAATTGACCTTTTGATTGGCGGAAGTCCCTGCCAAGACTTATCTATCGCCAAGAAAAATCGCAAGGGACTAGACGGTAAAAGAAGCGGTTTATTTTGGGAGTATGTCCGTATTCTTAAAGAAGTGAAGCCGAAATGGTTTATTCTTGAGAATGTCGCCTCAATGTCTAAAGAAGCTAAGGAGATAATCACCAAAGAACTTGGGGTAGAACCGATAATGATTAACGCCGCACTTGTTTCTGCTCAAAATAGAAAACGCTTGTTTTGGACGAATATACCGAATGTTACCCAGCCAGAGGATAGGGGAATTTTGTTGAAAGATATTTTGGAAGGTGATAATGAAAATGTAAAAGCATGTTCTCTACGGGGTAGATATACAATAGAGGGAAAACGCAAAGATATTAAAGGTGCAAAAACGCAACAGAGATTGGAAATTGGAGGAGATAAGGCGAACGCAATAACCAGCGTAACAAAAGACAGTTTGGTTTTCATTGGTGGTATAGGGAAAAAAGATTGGGTTGGAGACGGTAAATACTTTTCAAGAAATTACCCACAAGGACAAAGGGTGTATTCGCCCGAAGGAAAAACACCAACACTGTCAGCGAATGGTGGAGGACTTGGTGCTAAAACTGGCTTATATGAAATTGACGGTGATATAAGAAAGCTAACCCCGATAGAGTGTGAACGATTACAGTGTCTATCAGATAACTACACCGAAGGAATCTCGAATAACCAGAGATACAAATGCCTTGGCAACGCTTTCAATGTGGACGTAGTAGCCCATATTATCGCCCACCTATCCCCTTTTACCAGAGACTAAGAAAGAAAAATAATATGAGAAAAGAAGTCAAAAGTAAGTTAGGCAGAGTAATAAACGATGATAATATAAAGAATATAGATCTTGATTTTCCTCACAAAGATGATAATAATTGGTTGGAGATTGAAGTTGGTGGTGTAAAAGCCCCACAATTTCCTTCACCTTTAGAAGTAAAAATGTTAATTGCACAAGCTCTTTATAAATCACTTGATGTCACACCTTATAATCAAAAAGACCATTCACATTGTTGGAGTGAAACTAACCCACCATGCGGGCAAAAGATAGAACATTTATATTGTTGTATATGTGAGAAATTAAATCCTAAGGTGGAGATGGTATGTAAAGACGGTATTGAAGACCGAGTAGAAAGACAGGTTGAGAGATCTAAGAAACACAAGGGCACATAGAAGTGCCAAGCCAATATTTTCACTAAAATAATATGAAACTCTGGATAGATGACATCAGGAATGCACCGGACGAGAGCTGGACTGTAGCTCGCACTGTTACGAGTGCTATAAAAGCTATTGCTCAATTCCAGTTTGATGAGATTTCTTTAGACCACGATATCTCGCATCAGGTGGTAGTAGGTTCTCTTTCAAGACCATATCCTTGCGAGGAAACTTTTCAAGCTGTGGCTTATTACATAGCTACTAAATACTGTCACGATTTTCCAATAGGAGGAGGTTTAAATGTTGCTCGTTTAAATATTTATCCAAAGATAACGATTCACAGTGCTAATTTAGTAGGAGCCGACGAGATTCTAAATATTCTGAAAGATTACGGAATAGAAGCAGAGCTTAAACCTATGAGAGCAGCCAACAGACTAGAATCAGAAGTATAGTTATCACTTTGTATCCCTCATAACACCTGCTTTAACAAGGAGATTTACTTAGGAAGGGGTAGTGTGAGGTTTAGGTGAAGTTATCCCCAGTTTTAACTTTGTGAGTTTTTGATGAGGGTGTAATATTACAGGTGAGGTGAAAGCCTTGACCGAGTATGCACCTTCTTAGACCCTTAAGACGGGTGTCTCTAGAGAAATCTAGGGCCTCGGTCTTAGGGGTTTAATTTTTAAAACAATGAAGCCAAGATACACCACTATTCAACATGAAGTTCGACAAAAATTGGGAATTTCTTTGGTGGAGTATTGTTTGTTAGACAGTATAGATAAACTTTCAAATAGACCAGACTTTCTTTGGTGTGAATTGTCTCGTCCACGACTTGCAGAATTCATTGGTGTGGATACAAGAACTATTCAAAGAGCAGTAAAGAAATTTTTAGACGAAGGATTAATTGAGATCAATTCAGACACAGACTATTTAAGAACCACTACTAAATGGCATGAATTGGTTAATGTCAATGGTGACAAAATGTCACCACCCCCCCGACAAAATGTCACCCCTACCGGTGACAAAATGTCACCACTCTATATATATAAGGATAATAATAAAGATATAGAGACTCGCGAAGAAACTTCGCTCGTACCCTCTTTTGAGGAATATTTGGAAGAGACGAGAGTTACCACAGATTATGAAGATTGGGGGGATGATGGTGTATCAAATCTAGTCTACCGGCGGGACGGCAAAAAGATATCCGAGAAAAAGCTCCAACAGGAGTACCGTGCTCTCTACCAGACACCCCGTGAAACGCCCGTGAAAGCCCCTAGGACGCAAGTTAAGTTCAATCATGATACATTCATCATGGAGCTCAAAAACAGCTCTCAGAAGGTCAATAAGATAATAGCGATGGTTTGGGCAGAAAGAGGGTACCATTTTGACAACTATGAACAGTGGCACGCTCGCATGGGTCAGGATGTGAAATACGCACGCCAATTAGAAGGTTACACCCCCTCACAGGTCAGAGAGGTGATAGATATCTGTAATCGGGAAGAGAAGGAGTTGAATTATAAATGGTCGATGTCCACCCTCGCCAAGAAAATAGCTAATGTGGTCCTATGAAAGAAACCCTCCAAAAACTAGATAAGGAGATTCGCCTCATTGAGGAGGTGGAGGTGAGAGATGCGGCACATGAGAGACTTCTTGCACTAGCTAAAGTGTACGAAGGTGAAGATGAGGTTGTACTTTGGCCTTCACTCTTAGACGAGAACAAAAAAAGCCATAAAGGTTTCAGTACAGGGTTTCCTTCATTGGATAATTTACTCAGAGGTGGACTTCGCCCACAACAGTTGATAGTTCTCTCTGCTTTAACTAAGAGCGGAAAATCATCTTTCGCTGTGGATATGACCGCCAAGATGATGGAATTAAATCCTCTATGGTTCCCCTTTGAAGAAGGAGTGGAGGAACTGTCAGAGAAGTTTCAAGATAGAGGTGAACCTGTGCCTAACTTTGTGTCACCTAAATCTATGAGGCCTTATAACCTTCAGTGGGTTGAGGAGAGAATCGTTGAGGGTATCGCAAAGTATGGTTCAAGAGTGGTGGTAATAGACCATCTAGACTTCGTTGTTCCTTACAGTGCCGACAGACATGACTTAAGAGTCTCGGAAGCCATGCGAACCTTGAAGGGAATCGCCAAGAAGTTCGACATCATAGTTATCTTAATCTGCCACCTCACTAAAGCCAAGATGGACACCCAACCTACCTTAGAAGATCTCCGAGGTTCCGCCAGTATTGGTCAAGAAGCAGATACAGTGATACTTCTTTGGAGGGAGATGAAACGAGAAAGAGGTCAGGTTGAGATTACAAACAATGTAAATGTTTCTATTCAGGCGGCTAGGCGAGGTAAGCCTGGGAATGTTAGAATGGTGTTCAAAGAAGGGCGGTTCTTGGAAGAAGATTGGATGTTAACGGGGACGGATAAGGAATTTGAAGAAGAATGGTAAAAAACCACATCAAAAAAAGATTGAGAGAGTGGAGAAAGGAAAATCTTCAAATGATGAAGGATTATTTAATCGGCATGAGTTATGTGGGGGAAGACGAAGAGTTGATGAGGAGATACCGATGGTTGGCTGAAGACAGTTTGAGATTAAAAGATATAATAAAAACACTATAATGGCTGAATATAAATATACTTCTAAAGTAAAAGAATTAAGTGACGCAGTTTACTTCCCAGTGGACGCCCCACCAGACGAGAGATTAATAATGATTAAGATTTTAGATAGAATTATTGGTGATGAGTGATATTGAAGAGATTGGTGCTGAGTTGACCGAAGCCATATTCAACCACCGTTTTATCCTCCTTGAGGGGTATCATTCTGTGGGTCGTCAGGTGGTGAAAAAGAACCTCTCTATTGAAGAGGTCGCCCACAAGATTGGCCAACGCCCAAAGACCATTCACTACGCTGTGGAACTTTATAAGAAATACCCAGATGTGAATTCTGTGCCTGACGGAAAGTCAGTATCGTGGTACAAGATTACAAAGGAACTCCCGCCTTATGAGAAAGACAAAGTTAAGAAAAGTAAGTAAACAGAGTATAAGCAAGATTCAAAAACTTCTCTGGGTGGAGTGCCGGAGAATCGCCGATATTTTATATAAGAATGATTGCTACACTTGCGAGGCTAAAAACTTACAAGGGTCCAACAAACAGCTAGGTCATGTTCCTTGGCCTAAGTCAGTCCTTGGAGCTTCCACCAAATACGACATGAGGTTCCTTCGTTGGCAGTGCATGAGGTGCAATATTCACGGAGGGGGGATGGGGGCCACCGCCTATAAAAGGATGATGGAGGAGGACCCAGAGACTCTCTCTCAGATGGAGAAGGACCGCCACAAGCTAGTTAAAGCAATGGATCACTACCTTTCCTTGCTTGAAGAATATAAAAAGGGATGACTGTGTTTGGGTGGGGTGGCGAGACAGATGGGGCACGCCTCATCATAAGCATAAATATACCCTTCAGGACAATCGCATATCCAGTTAGCTTCCGGTAGGGCTTCCCGCTTATAAGTTTGGTTTTTCAGTGCCATAGAGACACCAAGATACCATAGTTTCGCCTATTTGCCTGTGGACAATAATTGGTGACAGTTGTTTGAATGTATCCAAGGACGAAAGCCTTGAGTTTCCACCAAATGTTCTGCATATCCAATGTTCCCCTCAAGGGTATAGATGTCATAGCCTAGTCTAATACTATCGGCGAGGTGGTAATACTCGTTTATCTGAAACAGCCCCACATCTTTAGGATTCACCCTACCCCTTAAAACGGACCCATCAGGGTTGAATTGCCTCATAGAAGACTCACATTGAGCTATGAGTCGCATTTGCCAAGAAAGCCCGTCTACGGGGCTTGTGGGCTCTTCTATGGGGGTATTGGGCTTCTCCGCCCTTGCTGTATAAGTAATTGTCGAAGGGATTAGTAGTAATGCCAAGATGATGGCGGTTACTATTATGATGAGTTTTATAGACCTTTAGATAAAAGGGTAATAGCTCGCTCAGAGCAATGCCAGTTATTTGTTGAGATGTTTGGTGACTTCACTCAAAACCAAACCTAATACGACCTGTACTTGAAGTGGTAGACCAAACAAACCAATGTTATCCGCAAGAAAGGCTAGGGAAGCAACTGTAATCATGCCACCTAATCTCCATGCGAAGGACTTTAATCTTTTCGTTAGCTGTTCTTTGTCCATGTAAGTATTTTATCACGCCAATCAGGGAAGAAAAGTTACTTATCCCCATCTTCGTACTCTATTGGGAGGTTAAAATGGGTGGCGAGCTCATGTTCCAAACGGCAACCCCTTGAAGATTCCCAACCCTTCATCATGTAGAGTTTGGGTCTGTTGGTGGCAATCCACATTAAGTCTCTTACTAGGTACTTCTCCCAAGTCCAGCCTTTTGTTTCTAGGGTAGCGGGGTTAAAACAAAGTTCATCCATCTGAGAGGCTTTCTCATTCATCCTGTCGAGATTCTCTTGCTGAATCTTTGGGTCGCTATTAGATATTGGTCCGCTAAGGTAAATCATTTCTTTAAGTGTTCGTGTAAGTAGCCTTGAATATTAAAGATAATGGCGTTACAGGCTTCTTCAACAGTAACATCGCACTTATGACCTCGGTGGAGTTTCCAAAGGTCTAGGAAGTGTCGCCAGAGGCTTTTGATATAAGCATTTTGAGGTATGCCTTTTTGCCAGTTGTCTGATTCCCTGGGTTTACCGTCAGCTTGAATACGGTGCTTGGTCATGTAGTTACCAAAAGACTCTATAACCAGAGGAGAGAGGAAGCCCTCGTAGTCATTTTTCATCTCGTCCGTGTCTCTGGTTGCCCCCGTTTTGAAGTATCTCATATTTGTTCTCGTTTAATTATTACACTTTTTGGAATCATGGAGATGTCGTTATAAACAGTCTCCTCATCCTCTTCGTAGAAACTACCCGCTATCAATAAGAAATCTTTATCTTTATAGAGAATGTACCCCACGGTGTAGTATTCTAGTTTGAATTGCTTTTTACCCCACCTAAGGGCTTCGGATTCAGACATCCAATTCTTACCTCCTGCTATGTCTCTCCATGTGATTTTGTAGATTTTTTCCATAAAAGAAAGGGTGACCTAAGCCACCCTACTAGACCGAGTTAGACCGAGTACAATATCGGCCATACACAAGTTTTCCCTCGTTTCTTGTCGATGAGGAAAAGGGTCTGCGAAGGTCTGTCGTAGGAAGCCTTGATACTCACGGCAAAGGCGTTGAAGCCAATGTTTGAGCCGTTGGCGATGAAGTTTCCTCCGTCAAACCGTGTATGCCAGTGGCCGAAGCAGTCGAGGGTTACGTCTTTTCTCGACTTGTTCCACTGAGCGATGGCCTTGTTCACAGGGATGGTGAGTCCCCCTATCCCACCACCATAACGGATGTTGTGGCCGTGATGGAAGCGGATGACTTCATCGTAGACCGTGATGAAGGAGTGGTACGAGCGAGGGATGATGAACTTGACCCTCTTTTCGTTGCGGAAGTGGTCGGACATCATGTGATACATGATGTACTCTAGTGAGTGTCCAGCTTCCGTAGCGTGTCTCGACTCCTTGGTCGTTCTGGCATGGTTGCCTGAGTGACAAGGAATGACGAGATTGAGCTTCGAGTTGTCCAGCAAGAACTGGATACCTGAAGTCAGGAGCTTCTGAGCTTCGATGATGGCGAGGGTGGGTTCGATCTCCGCCGTCTCCAGCATCTCCTCATGGATGTCGCCAGTGATGAAGTCTCCCAAGAGGGCGAGAATCATGGTGTCGATTCTCACATCCTTTTGAAGAATCTCCGTCAGTCGAAGTGCCACTTGGAAGAACTCGGTAGCCCGTTTCCGAGCGATGTCGAGATTGTGGGTGTTGAGGTCGTTGACCGTCTCAGGGTCCACCCTCTCCTCGATGTGGAAGTCCGAAGCGAGAACCACGACAGTGGCTTCACCCTTGGAGTTGTCGGACTTGGGCTTGATGGTGAAGGTGTTGACGGGCTTGATTCTCTCAAAACCCTCCACCTCATTGCGAAGTCTCTCGACCTCATCCATCAGCACCCTGTTCTTCTTCTTCAGGGTAGCCGAATCGTTCTTCTCTCGATATGCCGTGAAGTCTTCCTTGACTGTATCCTCCACCTTAGGAGGAATTTTCTTTGCCATATCTGTCCCCCTTAATCTCCGATATTTACTTCTCAGTGACTCACCATTGTGGTTCGTGCCAAAGAGCTTATTTATCTCCTCTGCCAATTCGTGATTGGCTTTTGTCCCGTAATGCGTGAGGATGTATAGTTCCTTCGTCATTATACTATGTTCATGCAGACTTCATGAAGTTTAACTGGGGAAAAGTATCTAACATTCCTACATTATAAAAGACATTGGACAAATAGACAAATAGAAGTGGAAATAAGTCCTTAATAACTTCACCCAAACTTCACCCAAACAAAAGAGGCTGTCTACCAGCCCCTTGTTAGAAAGAGGAACTTCCTCCAGCACTCGTAGTGCCAATGCTGTCCTTTGTGGGTGGTGCATCGGTCTGGGTCGACTCTTGCACCACACCACCAGCATCTATGCATCTTTCGCCCCCTTGACCAGACGAATCTTGCCAAGGAGCTTGTTGGTCATCTGGTACTCGAAGTGTTCGAGCATGTCTCGTTCACAGCGAGGACAGGTGTCGTAGAGGATGGGGAAGTCTTTGTCTTCGACCTCCTCCATCTTCTTGCGACAGAACCGACACCGCACTTCGGCCTTCATGACACCTCCTTAGTGTACGAGTTTGGACTCCGTACCCATCTGGCCGTTGTACAGCTCAGTGAGAGCGTCGGTCAGGCTGATGTTGACTTGTTCGCCACAGTTGTTACAACCGTAGACGAAAAAGACATTGCCCTTCTCGGTGAGAACGCACCCCTTAGAAAGGAGTGGAGCTTCAGGGCAGGAGCGACACTTGAACAGGACATGCTCGTTGACTTTTTCCATCACACCTCCTAGGGGTCGTCGTGGTCGTGAGGCTTCCGTTCGAGCCTCTCCTTCTCGACCTGAGCATTGAGTTGAGCGCAGACATGCCAGTTGGAGAGACGGTTCCCGCAGTGGATACAGTTCGCCTGTCCACGGTAGGGTTGCGTCTTCCAGCACTTCTTGCACGAAATCTTCGGTAGAGGTTTCTGCACGGAAATCTCCTTTCAATGAGCAATCTGACCTTCATTATACTACTTCATTCATGAAATGTTCATGAAGATTGGGTGAAGGTGGGGATAAGTCCTACATTAAATTACTGTTAGGGTAAGATTAATGTATCTGTTCTAGAGTGTTATCCGTTTTAGGTAAACAAAAACGCCCCGTGAGGGGAGTCTTTGTGTGTATTTAATGTCCCTTCCCGACCAGTAACGGCACTCGGCTAGGGCGTGGATTATCTAAGATTCAGCACACCCACGAAGTTACTGAATCCGAGGGTTGTTTGATAGTTACTTACCCAACAACCCATATGAGTAGATTATACTATTCTGCTACTTCCTCGGCAACTTCTTCGGCAGGTGCTTCTGGTGCCACCTCAGGCGCAACAGGAGATTCCTCAACAGGAGCTTTTACCTTTGTTTCTTCTTCACTCATGAATGAATTTGAATTAGCGAGTAATATCTTAATTATACACAGTTGGGTGGAGATGCCTAGGCGAAACTGTGGATTACTTTACAGCGCGAAGCATCTTCTTCAAGACCACCATCATGGCTCCGATAAAGTCTGAGAGGGTGTATTGTGGTTCCCAGTTCCAGTTTATGTGTGGGCGAGGATCAATCTGTTTGCCGTCTTTAAACATCTCAATATGTAGGTGAGTACCTGGGTGAGGAGCTTTGGTTCTCTTTTCATAAGGCACTTGACCATCCTTAAACCATGAGGAGTACACGGTTCCAGCGTTACCCATGTAGGCGACAATTTGACCTCTTTTTACAGTATCGCCACCCCACACAGGAAGCATTGGTAGGACGTGCCAGTATAAATATTCATGGCCTGTCTCTAGTCCCTTCAATCTGATCCCGTAGCCATACTCAAGTGAGCCTGGGACTTGAGCGTGGCCACTAGGAGCTTTATCGCCTTGTCTCACATGAATTACAAGGCAGTTCTCAGGAGCACAAAGAGGTGTGCCATAACCGTAGTTGGTTTGGTTTCCCACAATATCTAAACCAGGATGATTGGTGTGGAATATCTGGTGAATGTTTGAGGGTTGCATCCCTCTGAAGAATTTTGTAAGCATATTAATTATCTTTAGGAATAAATGACCTTTGGAAGATTGGCGCAATACCCGTCTCGTCTAGGAGGTCTTGGAGCTCTCGTATCTTTTCCTTCTCTTTGAACATCTCTTGGTCTGAAAGATTCGCCCCGTAAGGTCTTAAACCTGTGAAGAACCTTAGTGTCTTTAGCTTACCTGAGAGGTTTTCGTCCTCAAGTTGACCAATAGTTCCCACCACTCTTGAGGATGGGGGGATGTTGTTGAGAATGAATAGCCTTGTTGGGTTGGTGGCGACGTAAGATGTGGAACCGTCCATTCGTTTCTTTTCAGTGAACCCAATATAGTCTTTGATAAACTGTGGGGCTTTTTGATAGGCTTTGGCGTCGTTTACCTCTTCTAAGTCTCGGTCAAAGAAGAAGTGTTTCCCAATAGCGGTTTGAAGCGGTACGGCAATTACGGGACTCATACTCCCGAGGAGGGCATTAGGCTTGAGGGTACTGAAGATCGCCTCAAGTGGGGTGCCGAAGTTGCCTACTATCTCTACATCATCCCCATCACGGGAGAACACAATACCAAGCCCCTCTTGGAGGAATTCTGGGAGGTTCTTCTTCTCTTCGTCTGAAAGAACTGAGCCCGAGAGGAGTTTAGATGTATTGGAGAACAGCTTGGCTTGGGAAGCGAGCTTACCTGGTTGTCTTGCAAGTTGCGTTGCCTGGAGTTCAATGTTTTTGCGTGTCCAGGTATAGAAGGGAACTAGGCGACGCATTATGTTCTTCTCAAAGCTTGAGAGGTTGTTGTAGTCAAAGAGAAACATCTTAGTGCGTTCTGCCGCCATAATCACATCCCCTGTTCTTTCTAGGTTGGTCATGAAGTTGAGAATTCTGGCTTGTTGTTCGATTGTGTTAGCCACAGAACGACCCGCCTTAAATGCAATGTTCTGTTGGGAGAATGGATTAACTGGTCTTGCTTTGTCTGCGAACGTCTTGGTTTCGCCAGACAATTTACCCAGTTTACCCGCAATGTCTTCTCTAATGTCGAGGAAGCCTGTGAATTGGTCTGAGAAGGCCACCCCTCTTTCACGAATTTCTTTTCTAAGCTCGCCAAATGTCCACACTTTTCCAAGGTCATCTGTAAGAACCGTCTCTTCAGAGAGTTTCTTTAGAGCCTTGGCGGAAGCCCCATTGTCTCCAGAGCGAAGCATGGCTTTCTCTAAGGCTTCAAACTGCTTGTTTTTGGCAAGCATGGTAGCGGATAGGGCGTTCTTTGATGGGGATATAGCTGCCAAACCTAAATCTAAGTAGTTTTGGAATACGTTAGATATGGCGTTTCTGCCGTGGAAGGCTGGGAAGATGGAAGTAACAGAAGCCTTCCAGAAGTTTTGCATCTTATCAAATGCTTTGAGGAAGTTGTTGGTGGCTTCGTCTCCGATTAGGTCGCCCTTAAATTTACCTATTTGTTCTGCGATAGCTGGGTGGAACTTTAATCCCTTGAGTTCTTTGATTGGAATTTCTACGTATCCTAAGGGGGCTCTATTTGCTTGAGTACCGAACTTCTGGGCTGCTTCGGTTAAGAACTCTTTAGCAGTTACGGCACGGGCTGATGCCACAGACCTGATTGCTACGGCATTAACAATGTTTTCATCGAAAAACTCCTTACCAAAGGCTTCGTTTATTTCTGATATGGTTCCGTCAATAGTCCTACCCTTGGAAGCACCAAGAGTTACCCTTGGTCCCGTTGGAACGAATGGAATATTCCTAACCGGAGTGTCTACTAGGATGTGGGGAACGTAGTTTGGAATCTCACCAATCTCAATGCCTGCACGTTGTTCTGCTTTGAGGTTTCTTCCTAAAGTCTGTTCCATCAATCTCCTTACGTTTTCGAGTCTGTCGTTTGCGATAGGTAGTTTGGCCTCTATGGCGTCTGTTATGATTCTGGCTTCTTGGTAGGTTAAATTATTAGCTCTGGCGATTTCAACAGCTTGGTTAAGACCATCTTGGCTTCTTGTTTTACCCAAATCACGGAACCTCTGAGAGAGTTGCACGAACTCCCTACCCGTACCAGTTTCGCTAACCTGACCAAGGTTTTCTACCTTACCAAATTGAGCCGAAGCATCTCGGTTAAACATCGCACTGATTTGGTTTCTTATGGGTAGGGTAGCAGTATCCAGTTTAGACATTCCTGGAATTGCTTTCGCCACACCAGCGATACGCCCACCACTTATAAGGGTGTTGCCGAAGAACTTGACCCCTCCTTGGTCTATGAACTTTTTATATAATTCGGGACTCTTTTGGGCCATATTGGAGATGGCCTTTTTTACAAAATCCTCGCCAAACTCTTTACCACTAGGAAGTGCCATACCTTTAGCCAAGAGTTTCTGCCCCTCTTTAGAAAGTGTCTTGGTTGAACCCTTAATGGCGACCTTGGTTCCAGCCGACGCTCCAAATGTTACATACGTGGTGGGATCTAAAAGAACATCAAGGGCGAAACCAGCCAAACCTCTTCCAAATTTGCCCATTTTAGAGTCGGGTTGCCATCCCGCCTCCTCAAACACATCAGAGAAAGTATGCTTGGTTCTACCCGTGATACCTGAGGCGAGTCCACCAAAGAATGTGGTGTTAGGGTCTGCATCTATAGTGTTTTTAATTCCTGAAGCAATGGCGTAGTTTGGTCGTTGAGCAACATCAAGAACCTTGCCTAGACCCTTCTTTAACCCTCCGCCAATAGTTGAAAGGATGGATTTGTCTTGGTCCATTATCTCATCTGCTCGTTGAGAGACAGCCCCACCAGCACCTCTTGCGACAGAGTAAAGACCCTCAGACGTGGTTAGGTCTGGTCTCCTTGGCTTAATACCCCTAGACTTTTGATATTCTTCGATTGCACTAGAGGTACCAATTTGTTTTGTGCCAAATTTCTTTCTGTACTCTTCTATTGGATTCATTGTTTAGTACCGAATAGTCCCCCAAAAAAATTAGTGATGCCGTCTGCCACCTTAGTAACAGTATTGGCGTAGGATGTGTAGCCTGATTTTATGGTTGGTCCAACCTCTCTACCCACCTCTCTGGCGGATGGCCGATACTCATTAGAACTCTGGGTGGTTGTTTCTGGCTGATTGAGTGCTGCGGTTGCTAGTTCATTAGCTTTCGCCAAGACAGCAGCCCTTTCATTCTGGGGAACACTCGTGATATCTATTTGACCGTCAAGATAAGCTTGAGCAAATGTATCTACAC
>Ga0210043_1001953_pt1 | contig 14930 bp, 16 predicted proteins | sample CryGeymet201501t_FD_183990 | JGI IMG/M metagenome (GOLD analysis project Ga0210043, IMG submission 183990) | Groundwater microbial communities from Crystal Geyser aquifers in Utah, USA - Crystal Geyser metaG 2015-01t (SPAdes) (version 2) | ecosystem: Environmental > Aquatic > Deep subsurface >... | reverse complement strand
AAAATATATAGAGGAACAAGGTAAAAAAGATTTAGGGCAAACGCTGTTCAGCGTTTGAGAAGCTGAAACCCCGACCGTAAGGTCGCGGGAGTGGCTTCATTCAATCCCAAACCGTTATGATCTTCCAATTTCTTACATGGATAAGCATGGTCTACTACTTCCAGCATAATTCCATTATCAAAAGTTACAACGGAACCCACTTCTACATCTCCTAAATCACTCAAGCCTTCAACTACCATCTGCTCGTTAAAGTCACCGTGTTGCATATCTAATCCAAGATTCTTATTCACCCAGATTCTAATTTCTTCAGCCACAATACTGATAGGTCGATCATTAGGTTTCAATGTGCCTGGTTTTGTAAAACTCTCACGAAGCTCTCCAGAATGAGCATCACCTTCAATTCCTAACATTCCAATGACTATAAAATCCTGTGGGTAAGTGGGGAATCCATGTTCTGGACTCATACATACTGCAACAACTTTTCCTGACTTTGACTCAACTGACATAGACTCCTTCTACTTATACTCAATTCCGGTTCGAGTAAAGTCTTGTAATGGGGTAGAGTACGGGAGCTTGTTAGGAAATTATACCAGTGCTACTTACTTGGTGAAAGTCAGTCAAATACTTCGAATGTTGCTTGCCTAGGTTGAGAATACATCATTTTGATCGTGCTACCAGCATGCCTGTATTCAGTAAATTAGGATAAATCTATCAAAAAATGATAAAATCTGATAAATAAGAATATGAACAAATACAAATGGCTGGTCGTCTTTCTACTTTTATTAACCTTAGTCGGCATCCTATTTTTTCAAAAAAATAAGACCTCTGTGTTGATGGAGAACTCATTGGATGATTCAGAGACTGAAATAACTGATGAGGCTTGGTGTGATAATGCAAACGAAGCTCAGACTTTTGAAAAACCAATCCCTGTTGTATGGACAGCACGCTTTGATGGCTGTCTGGTCAGTTGTCAAGGAGCGTCATTTACAAAAGCCATGGATGATGGAAAATACCCTCGTTTTGCAGGCTATTACCCCGATACGAAAGGGGGTTATGACCCAGATGAGTTTAACCCAATACCTGAAAAGTATCAAAACAATGAACTGGTCTTAAAAATATCAGGGAATTGGATAGGTATTCAAGATGATCATCCGCAAACTGTTTTTGATGGAAAATGCGTCCCTATAGTTGAGATAAAGCAAATAGAAATCTCAAACTAATTATTTCAGCAATTCAAAAAATCTGCAAATCCTCACCCATTGCAAATGTTCCTATCATAACGCTATCTTCAAAGGTTGAATCATCTTCTGCTTGATAACCACCAGCTTCAATAATCTCAGCTATTAAATCAGCTTCGGTAAGATCGGGCTGGTCTGCATTCTTTTCTAAATAGGCTGAAAAAAATACTTCAAAATCAACACCTGTAGTAGCCTCAACGGCTTCTTTGACAGCGACCATTAGCTCAGCTCCAGGCTCTTTGTCTTCGTTTGGCATACTATGCACCTCCCTCGTTATTTTTTTCAGCATCATCACTTTTAGTTGAAGCAAACTGTGTAATCGTTTGTTCGCTTTGATAAAGTTTGCCAGCAATCCACCCCAACGCCTGAATCAAAAGAAACAGCACTTCTGCAAAAAAGTTCCGCAGGTAATACATACCCGTTTTCTCTCTGTAGTGAACTTCCGCTTCTTTATTTACTGGCATTACTGGTTTATCCACTTCTGTCCTTCTGGGTAGATTGATGCCGATTCTGTGAGTCCCAGGAATGGGGGCTACAAGCTCAATTTTGCCAGTTGGTGAGGCGAGAAATAAGGCGATGTCTCTTGAAAGATTTTCAAAGTTTGAGATTGGTTCACCCATGGCAATTTCTAGCTGAAATTCCAAGTGTTTTTCATGGAAATTGATCTCCATGACTCGAACTTTGATCCCGTGTGCAGCAAAGTTATGTTCTAACGAAGAAGCAAGCATCGGCACATTTTCAACTGGTTTGATAATTTTAGATTTTGAGGTTGATTTTTGCATATTAGGTTTCATTGAGTATCTCCAATACTTTATTAGCAAGCTCTCTTTTCTCAATCAAGAACTTGGCATACTTTGATTGATCGGGGCGATTCAGTCCCACAGTAAAAGTTCTCAGTCCTGGCTGTTTATTTTCATTAGCGGTCAGTTTCAAAAACTCTGGTGCAGGAATACAAAAAACGTGTTCATGGATGTCGCCCTGAGTGAGATCAAAGTAAACGAAAACCATGAGCATCCGCCTTTTATTGATGATGTTTTTTTCTTTGACAGTTGATACAAAGCCGTTGTTTCTATCGCCAAAGGTTGATTTAACCTGGATATAGGCAACTTCTAACACACCTCTTTTTTTTACGATAATATCAATACCCTCATCATCACTGATCGGTCTGTAGCAAGAAAGCCCAGTATCACCATAGAGAGTGATCAGCTCAGCAACTCTTGCCTCAGCAATGTCGCCCTTTTGCTTGGTGTTGAGGTCACTCGTGACACGATGTTTTACGATCTGAGCCTTGGCACTTACTGATTTTTGAGTACCCTCAGCCCGCAGACCATAAAATCCTGGCTCACTACGATAAAAAATAGAGCTATCTCCATTCTTTTGAATGTCCATCGAGATTCGGGCGTTCATGGTAGCCCAAGGTGTTGATCCCTCTGACTGCAAGCCAAGTTTCAAGGCTCGTTCAGTTATTTCTTTGTAGTGAATTGGTTTTTTTGCTTCACTGATGACTCTTTGGGCGAGAGATAAAAATGTTTCCATTAGACCCTTTCAATTACTTCATCCCCAGCGATGTTTCTGACTTTGATTCGCAAGGGTTTTTTGCTCATGGTGACTGTGCCATCCCAGAACTTCTTGGTTTGTTCGCCATCCACAATCATATAACCATTTTTATCAATCTTGATCTCGTGGTCAGATACCCATACACCGTCAGTATTGGTACAGTCCACACTGATAAACTCAATCAGCTCCAAGCCCTCATCACTGATCTCAATCCTTTTTTGGTTCGCCGTTTTCTTGCCATTGAACTCAGTAATTTTCTGAATCAAAACATCAGAGATGAAGCGGTCAAAAGCAATGGTGTGTTTGCCAGCTTGTTCTTTGACGGTGTACTCCACCACATCAGGACTGACGATCAAATCAATCAGCTCTTTGAGGTCTTTGAAAACAAACTGAACGGGTTTACCATCCGCATCTCGCAAGTCATAGTCTTTTCTCATTTTGTCGATCTCTGCTTGACCAGTGATGTCCACGCTACACACCACTACTTTACTGATTCCATCCAACTTGGCGGTTTCGTCCATGATCTTGCTAAACAAAGAAGGGTTGAGAATGGCTTGCCCTTTGTCTTTGAGGTTGGGTATCCAGCAAGGGCAGACTGTTCCTTTGTCAGTGATTGCACCAAACCAGAATGAGCCAAAGTCGTGCGTGGTAGTTAGTCCTGGGACGATGGTTGCAAGTTTATCCATTGTTTGCTGTGGGTTGCGGAACAGGTCGATACCATCCTTTATTTTGAGGATGTCAAAGCTCGCACCTGCTTCTACAAAGCGGTCACGCATGGTCTGAATAGCATTGATACCCACATCGGCAGTGATAAACTTTCTACCCAGATCATGAGCGACTTTTGCGGTTACGCCAGAACCACCGAAAAAGTCTACAACTACCAAGCCCTCATTGGAGCTAGCTTTGATGATGCGTTGGAGTAAGGCTTCTGGTTTTTGCGTGGCATAGTCAGTTTTTTCGCTTAGGTTTTTGGGGTCAACAGCCTTTATATTCCAAACAGAGTCAAGTGTATTTCCCTCTAATGCGAGGATAACATCGTTTTTTCCAGGTTTTCTGTGATTTTGTTTCACAAATCTATCATAGTAACCCTTGAATCGTGAGTCAGTTTCAGGATAATTTGCTCCCGTGATTTCGTTATTTTCATTTAGGTATGAGTTCCACCGTGTGAAGTCGATAGTTTGCTCAACATTACTATCTTTCAGCAAGTTGAAAGAGTAGTCCGATGTTTTGGAGTAGAAAAAAATTACGTCATGTTTTCTTGGAAAGTATGAAGATACCTGACCTTGATAGGTCTGATAATGCCATACAATTTCATTTCTAAAGTTCTCTTCACCAAACACTTCATCAAGAAGTACTTTTGCATAATGACCTATATGCCAGTCTAAATGGACATAGATACTAGCAGTATCACTCATCACTTCTTTGATTGCGAGCAATCTCTCATACAACCAGTTGAGGTAGTCTTCTTTCTGCCAAATATCACCGTACATGGTTTCTTCTAGAACTTGCAAGTCTTTGTTGTCAACTTCTTCACCTGCTTGAGATTGGAGTTTTGCTTGAGCTTCTTCTAGCTTGGCAACGAGTTTAGGATTTTGTCTGATATAGATTTTCTTGGCGTAATTAGCCCCACTTGCAAACGGTGGGTCAATATAGACCAGATCAACCGTAATACTTTTCTCTTTTAGATAGGCACAGGCGTTGAGGCAGTCACCGTGAATGAGTAGGTTATCCTCAGACTTTTTACCTACTTTTTCGATCAGCTCAGTTTCAAAGTACGGCATCCCTTGCAGTTGAAAATCCTTAGCTGAGAGCTGGCGGTGGTATCGCAAGAATGGCAAGACAGCTTGTCCTCTCAGAGGTTCAACTTTATATGGAATGTATTTGATCGGCATATTATATTTCCTTTATGTTGTTGTGTTACTAAAGTAGTGATTGATTCTGTCTGTGATGGCTTGACGGTGGTAATCAAGGTCTTTGCCGTCTTCGAGATAAAGGAAGTCAAACGCTTTGGCATTGAGATCAACAAAGGTGTTTTCCATGAACTGTCTGATGTCAGTAAAATCGTGAGCGAGGTGTGATCCTTTTGTTTCAATGATGAGTGTTTTGGCAATCTTGTTCCCTTTACGCTCAATCACTACGAAGTCGGGGGTGTACTGATCTTGAATCAGCTTCCACTGGTCATTGATTTTTTTGTAAATCTTGATTTTGAATGTAGAGAGGAAGCGGTCACCATTGAAGTAGACCTCAAGCTGGCTTTTCTGAAAGGCACTGAGGTTGAAGATATGTTCCAGAATCTTTCTCTCGAAGTCACTTGCCGTGAACTCGTATGGAATGTAGTGGAAAGAGCGGTCTTTGTACGTGATAGGGAGTTTAGACTGTTTGATCTCATCAATCTTGGCTTCAATTCCCGCAGAGAAAGTAGCGTCACTACCCATGGCAAGTTTCGTAGCTTCAAGCTGTTTGATTTTATCGCTCTCAGAGGCAGTGATGCCATCAATAGGTGTTTTTTGCTTGTCATAGTCAGCAATCTTATTGATGAAGTCAATGTTATCGGGGTAGATTTTAGCTTTAGTTGAGATAGGGTTTTTGTTGATGTCAGCTACTAGCCAAGATACAGATTCAGGTTTGAGCGATTCGTGGACTCTCACCGCTGATTGTGGCGTAAAGCTCAAGTGAATAGCAGTAATGATCCTACTTAGAGAATATCCAGAGCGTAGCTCACCAGCTTGTGTCAGCAATCCATAGACATCAAAAAGACTTTTTCTATATTGATGTAGTTGGCTGTAAAATACTCCCCCAAAGGACGACTTGAAAATCAGATTGAGGAACTCAGAAAAGCTGAGTTTCTGGTACGCATAATCAAGCGGTGAATGGCTGACACTAGAAGTATCATCAAAGTCTAGCCCAGTTCTAGTGCTAGCTATCTCTGGCACGAAATATGGATTGTCTTTACTGGCTTTGAGCTTGGTAGTTAACTCAGTCAAAGCAGGTTCGGGGTTCGCCTCAACTACTTCATTCAATACCTCATATTCAAGAAGCAGTTGTTTGTACTCTAGCGGTGGCAACTTGAGGTACTTTCTACGGTCAACCCGTAGTAAGGTAGGTTCTTCTTCCTTGCCTGCCTCGAACTCTTTGATGCTGATCTTGTGCTTATCACCCAGCTCTTTTTCCAGGTGGCGGTAGTTTGTTTGATTGAGGTAGATCAAGCCTGTTTCAGTTTGAGCATCATCTACTTCTCGCAAGCAACGGCATGAGGTTTGCAACACCATGTTTTTTGGGCTGTCACCCTCACCAGACAACACTACACCCGTGAGCGACTGACAATCCCAGCCCTCTTTGCCGATTTGAACCAGTAGAATGACCCGTTTATTAGAGTATGGGGTATCCAGCTTGCTAAACTCTAGGTCTGCTTCTTTATCAAGAGTATAGGTTTTACCTGACTTTGATTTCTTTGACTCACCGTAGTATTTGAAAACCTCAGAGGAATCTAAGCCTTTCTCAGCGTAGAAGTTCAATACAATAGGCATGACTTCTTCCTCTAATCGCTCGATATTGGCACAGTAGATGGCGAGTTTCGGCTTCCTGCCGTCCTGGTAGGTCTTGTCATAAAACTCGGCGTAAAAGTCCTCTAAGCTGGCTTTGACGATGGTTTCAGTATGGCTAGAGAAGCTCTTGATAACGGGTTGTTTGAGAAAGTTTCGCACGCCATCTTTTAGCTCGTAGTGGTAAACCGTGCTAGGGATTTGATCGAGGGCAAGAGTAAGTGAACCAGCCGTTATCTTTCGTTTGAAGTACGGCGTGCCAGTAAAACCGATGATATTGATGGTGTTCCCCTGATTGAACTGGTTATTGATGACGAACTTGAGCTTATTTTCCTCTTTTTGGATGTGATGCACCTCATCAATCAAGATGCTTAGATTTGGCACTTGGGCAAGTTTATTTCGTAATTCGTTTTCAAGATTGCTTTTTTCATCCCCGTTTACTTCAAATAGCGTTCCCTTGTAGGGGTCTTCTACTACCTTATCCAAGACAACTTTTTCGGCATTGGTGACAAAGACATAGCCACTTGGGTTAGCCTGTTGCAAGCACTCTTGAACTTTACGAGCATTAGGGTTGTTGATTTTGTTGCTTCTTTTGGCGGTCTTAGCAACATCTAACACCACGAACTTTATTTGCTTTTTGATTTTGGTGGCAATATCAACGGGCAGTATCCAGGTTGGATCAAAGCGTTCAATGCTCCGCAGAGATGGCACAACCGAGCTTTTTAGTCCACTCGGAGCAAAAATCAAGAAGTTCTTGGCGAAACGGTCATCAGTGTTATTGAGGTTGAAATACAAGTCGATATAGATCATGGAAGCCATGACAAAGGTTTTGCCCGCTCCCATTGGCAAGCTCAATAAGACGTTAGAAATATGGTTATAGCCACCAAAGAGATCAACAAAAAAGCCCTCTAGCTCTTGGGGACTGGCTGTTTTGGCGAACTTCTCTAGCTTTTTGTTTTCCAACTCTTGAGAAATATGCACCAGCAGAGTTGTCAGGCTATCACCCTCTGTATCTGGGTAACGCTCTTTGAATACCACGACCAGCGGTTTATTGTCTGTCACACACTTGAGCCAAAGGTACACCTTGAGAGCCTCGATTTGGGCATCTCGGAGCTTTCCAGTAGCTTCAATATGCCTGAGGATGTACCCCGCAACTGAGTTCTTATTTTCTTTTTCGGCATCCGACCACTCGAATGCTCTACTGGTTAGGTAGTTTTTTATAATGTTCATTTTTTATACTTATATTTTAGTGCAAGAGTCTGACAAGAACCTTACATTTTTACTTTTCTTTTCTTGAGGAACTCATTGAGATCGTCCTCTTTGATCCTCAATTCCTGCTCTAGTTTATAGGCTGGAAGTCTTTTCGCCTTGATATAGCGGTAAATGGTCATCTTGCTCACTTTGAGAGCTTGGGCGACTTCTTCAATGGTGAGGAGAGTCTGTGTTTGCACACTCTGATAATATCACTTGTTCACATTTGTTTACAAGGGTGATATAGTTTTCCACATATAAGTATGAGCATAAAGTTTGATTGGTCTTACTTTATCCACATGGTAAAGCAAGACTTACTACTAGAATACCTTACTAAGGTCTGGCAACTAGACCTTACGGTTGGTGATTTTGAAACAGAAGATGATCGAGTTGCCTTTTTACGAGCTGAGATCGAAAAATTAGCTACTGATCGGTTCGATGACATCCAGATTGATCTGACAAAGGTTCGCCAGCTATCAACCAAGCCAGGTGTGCAACGGCTCATTTTGATCGCTAACAATAGTAATCAGCAGGTTGACGACCCTTACGTTGACCTAAACGTCTACAATAGAGCCTTATTTTACCGAGTCAATTATCACGATATTTTCCAAACAGCCTACGTTTTGAACGAAGTACAACCCCGCAAAAAGAAGTTGCGACATGGTTTGAAGTCTGTGTCAGTCAAAAATCTCATGGGCAAGACTACCGAATTAGCTACTCAGATCAGCGAATACCTGACAAAAAACGAAAAAAGAGGTGAAGCCTGTAAAGTTGATAGTCACGATTTTGGTAGCTCAATCTGCTTCACCGCATACCCCACCAACTACCCTCAAGACTTACTCTTTTTTGATGGCGAGCAGTGGAAAAACGAGGTGAACAGACCTGGTTTTCAGATAACCTTTCTTTATTATCCAGAGGGCGGACGACTCGAAATTGACTGCCAGGGTAGCTGGCAGAAGAAACACGCCTTGATGCAGATTTTCAACACCGCTGTTTTGGAGAGCGATGTGCCAGTTCCGCTCTATCAGTTGCAATTCAACCTGGACAAATTAGTTGAAGACGGCTTTGAGATGGTGATTGACCCTCAAGATATGGGTGAAGAACCTCAACTCAAGTCAATTCGCCTCAAGAGAAGACACAGCAATACCCCAGAGCGGTACACCATCGAAATTGACAACGGTACTGGTGTTACGCCAATTAGAGATGCGATGAACCACCGTAGATTGACTTTGGAGTACTACGAAGTTGACCAGGCTAAGATCAGTTTCAAGTTTCCTGGTTTGCAAAAAACTGGCTGGGTTACAGTTGACTTATCACTGCCTGACGGCAATTCACCTGGGAGCGATGAAAAAGATGAAAAAGCCCAGAATTACCTTGAAAAATGGGGAGTTATCAGCCGTGAAGACGAATCCAGCCCATCTACTGACTGAGATGGTTCTACATCCCAGCACCTCTCTTTCTCAGCAGGAAGCTGACCAGTTTTTAGGTTCTCATCGTTCTTTTTTTCAAGATACCAGCATGATTGTGGACGCTCCCTCAAGAAAGTGGGCAAATTGTCTGAGTTGTGGTAAGACGCATGAGGTTACGCCCCTCAATGGACTGCTTATATTGTCTTGCTCAGAGCAAGGGGTTGAGGATGTCATTATCACGGCTGATGAGCTAAAGAGTGTTCGATTCAATCTTAGCGGTTTTCACTCTTGGCTACAAAGTCTGTTTTCTTTGCAAGGCAACATCGAAGCCTCTGAGGACAAGGTCTTACTTGGTCAGGGGACGGTGAATGGCAAGCAAAGGCTGTTTATTTTCAGTCAGGATAACTCGCCTCAAGCCAGAGTGAAGCTATGCCAAGATCACCGAGCCAACCAACCAGTTATTTTGTACCTCAGTACTACCCTCAACAATCATAATCAGGGCTATGACATCAACTTGACTGAGTACCTGGTAGTACAAGAAAACAATCTGAGTATTGATGTCAGCTCGGCGTTGGGTGTGATTGAAGACACTGTCCTGCCTTTGGAGAACGACACCCAGCTAACCTCTAGCAATTTTGCTATCGAGTTGAAGCTCACGGATGACAAAATTGTGCTAACTGGCACAGCTCTTGGTAGTTCATATCCAGCGTTCAAAGCCAAGAAAAAGCGAAGCACTGCCATATCCAGACTATTGAGAACCCTACTCAAGTTGCATGAAAGCGACAAAGAAACGACCCCGAAAACATATAAGCAAAGTGTGCTTGAGGCGAACTACATTGACCCTCGCAAAAACAAACAAAATGACCTTGCACAAATGGATCTCAGTCAAGATAAGCGACCACTGAGCAACCTCTGCTCATCCTTATTGCCATACTTTTTCACACATCGGTATGACAAAGACGATGGCTTAGTGATCGAGTTCAAATCAGCCATCTCTCAAGAGGACTGGAACGGTCTTTCAGACTCAGAAAAGCAAAAGATTTTGGCTTCAAAGGCTGAATAGCCAACCTCGTCAATCCCTATTTCCTGCATTTAGTTGCATTTAGCAACGCCCCTTAGTTGTGTTCTTCTGTGATTTTTGCGTTTACGTGCATTTAGCGTTTTGGTTCAAAAATCGCACTTATCATTGACCCATCAAACAAAAATGAGTCAAAAGGATAAGCATGAAAAACGCACACAAATACTTTACCACCTACGACCTAAACCTATCAGCAGTATTGGTTTCGCAAGGTTTTACTTTAGAAGAAATCGAAAAATCTGGCGGTACTAAAGGCCTCTTTTACTTCAAAAAGAGCGACAAACTTCTAGTAGTCATTGATAGCTACTGGAAAAACCAACTCCAAATCTCTCCGCAAACGCTTTTTAGCAGTTTGAAGTCTATCAAAAATCGCTTGTATAGCGATTGGAAGTAAAAGCCATGTTGAGCCGTGCCTCAGTGGCGAAGTTCCAGCACATCTACTTCCAAGAGTACGGCATTGAGCTGGATGAGCAGACAGCCTACGAGCTGGCGAATAACCTCGTCAACCTGTACCGAAGTGTCTACTTACCAGACACAAAAAATATAAGTAAGCAGTATGAAAAAAACACATCAACTCAGAAGAATCAAAGCTAAGAAGTCCTACTCCTCTATGGAGTTGGCTAACTTACTTGGCGTTCATGTCCAAACCGTCCGAACTTGGGCAAGCAATGGTCTTGCTCCGCTGAGTTCCGAAGTCCATCGACCACTATTTTTAGGTCAGACCGTCAAATCTTATCTCTCGCAACAACAAAATGCCCGCAAGGTGAAGCTCCAAGCTGGTGAGTTTTACTGCCTACGGTGTCGAAAAGCAGTTACACCCGCTTTAGTGACCGAGGTAGATCGCCACGTCCTCATTGGCAAGCAAAAAGATTCGATTTTACTCACCGCTCACTGTCCACAGTGCGATTGCCCTGTCAACAAGTTTTCTAGCCGAATATCAACTACACAGAAAGGAAAATATGCTACTAACGCATAAACGATATGCCGTATCAGGTGATTGGTATCAACCCAAAGCCCAGCTTCTCAGCAAGCCAAGCGTGGTGCTGGCAGAGTACCACGAAACATCATCAAGCTCTGGCGATTGGAGCGGGTACTTTTTGCAGAAAATCGGGCAAGCCTACCACCTGATTTTATTCACCCAAGAGAACCTTTACCCAGAGGACGGCTTTGAGCTGGTGACGGGCGAGGTAGTCCATACTTTCAAATCTGAGCCAAACAAATCCGATGTTGCAAAGGTCATTATCTCAGTACTTGAACACCCTCGTAATCACTCACTTAGTAATAGCGCAGAATTGAAAGGATAACTATGTTGAATCACGCTCAATTATCATTTTTAGCTGTACTGCTTTGGGTTGGAATAACCTATCTAGCAACAGCCAAGAAAGAGTTCCCGTGGCACTTAGTAATTTTGGCAGTAATTATCACGCTTGAATTGCTTTCGAAATAGAAAGGAAATATGTCAAAAATCAAAGACAAAAACGAACGTATCAAACGCAAATATCTCAACTGGCTACAAGAGGCTGAGGGCTTCTCAGAGAAATCAATCACAGCAGTAGAAACAGCCCTCTGGAAGTATGAGGAGTTCAGTAGAGATTCAGACTACAGCACGTTCAATCACAAAATCGCTGAGCAGTTCAAGAAGCACCTGGTGAACAACAAAAGCAGAATAAGCAACAAGACACTCTCGCTAAGATCGCAATATCACGTTCTCAGGCACGTTCGCAATTTCTTGACTTGGCTATCTGGTCAAGTTGGGTATAAGTCAAGAATCTCGACTTACGATGTCCAGTACTTGCAGTTGAGCAAGAAAGATCGGCGGGTGGCGACCTCTGCCTCACTTCCCAAGTACCCAACCCTTGAGCAGATCAAACAGCTTTGTAGCTTTTCAGTTCAAACTGAAATTGATCAGCGGGATCGGGCGTTGATAGCCTTTACTGCTCTAACAGGTATGCGGGATCAGGCGATTGTTACCTTACCACTGGGTTGTTTTGACCAAGAGAAAATGCTGGTGCAACAGCTTCCTAGCAAAGGTGTTCAGACTAAGTTCAGCAAGGATATTTACACCACCCTTTTTCATGTTGATGAAACGCTCGTGAGCTACTTCTTGAAGTGGTATGACTATCTGAAAACTGAAAAGCACTTTGGGCTTGATGATCCAATGTTTCCAAGTACGGCGGTTGGTTTTGTTGGTGAGAATCATCATGCTTTTACCTCTATGGGTGTCAGCAAAGAGTTTTGGGCAGATACAAACCCGATGCGTAAGATTTTTCAAGCTCGAAGCAAACAAGCGAACGTACCTTACTACACCCCCCATAAGTTTAGGCACTTTATCATCAATGAAGCCCAGAAGCACATCACTAGCATTGAACAACTCAAGGCACTAAGCCAGAATCTCGGTCATGAAAATATCAGCACGACCTTTCACGGCTATGGTGCAATTGATACTTACAGAGTCAATGAGTTAGTTAGCTCGATTGATTTTACAGGACTCCCTCAGAACCGAGCTGAAGAAGCTCAGCTTGAGAGAATTGCTGATCTTGTGGCTAAAAAATTGGGTAGAACTGAGCTATAATGATTGTGTTGACCCAGCTTGCAATGGTGCATAAAAAAAGGCAGTTCTGCCAGCGGATCGCATGATTGTTGGGTCAACCAGAACTGTCTTTTTATATGAGAATAAGAAAAACACTTACTACCACTAGGTCACGCAAATCTGGACTAAAGAAACAGAATCGGTACATTTTATACGCCCGTAAATCTACTACCTCGGAAGATCGTCAAGTCGCCTCTATTGATTCCCAAATTGAAGTTATGACAGAAGTGGCTCGTGAGCATGACCTCGAAATCGTTGAGGTACTCAGCGAAGCAGGTTCAGGCTTCAAGATAGGTAGGACAGCGTTCAATGCCATGATCGAGAAGATCGAAAATGGTGAAGCAGACGGTATCATTGTCTGGAAGCTCTCTCGTCTTTCCCGCAACCCTGACGATGCAGGTAAGATCATGGGCTTACTACAGCGGGGTGAAATCAAGCATATTCGAACAGTTGACCGCAACTGGTATCCAGAAGACAACGTGATGATGATGTACGTTGAGTTTGGTATGACTAACCAATTCAGCCGTGATCTGAGTTCGGATACTCGCCGAGGTTTAGTCAAGAAAGCTGAGCGTGGTTGGTTGCCAAACGCTATTCTCCCGCTTGGGTATATGCACAGTCCATACAAGAAGTTAGGCGATGAGGAAATTATCATTGATGAAAACCGCTATTTCTTGATCCAAGAGGGTTTGAAGTTGGTAGCCTCTGGACAGCAAACACCAGTTGAAGCTCATGGCTATTTAGTTAGTCAAGGTGTTGTGGGAAAAAGAAGCGAGGCGTTACCCAAGAGTACTTGGTACAAAATGCTGGTTGAACCACTGTATGCGGGTACTTTTGAGTATCCAATCGGAAGCGGTCAATTTTACGAATCCAAAGCACCCAGAGCTATCGAGCCAACTGAGTATGATGCTATTCAAGTAGTTCTAGGAAGAAAAGATAAGCCACGACCAAAGCGACACTTTTTGCCGTACACAGGTTTGATGAAGTGTGGCGAGTGTGGTTGCTCTATCACTGCGGAGAAGAAACAAAAAGTGCAAAAGAATGGCAATGTTCATCACTATGTTTATTACCGTTGTACAAAGAAAAAGGGTGACTGTGGTCAACCTTGTACGAATGTTGATGTACTGGAAAAGCAGTACAAGTCCATTCTGAAACGCATCAAAATCCCACCTGCCTTTCACGAATGGGCAATTGATGAAATCAAACTTGACCAAGAAAAAGTGGTCAGGGATCGTGACTTGAGCCTTGAGCGAGCCAGAAATAACTATGATGACTGCCTAGCTGAAATTGATAACTTGGTGAAGAAATACTTAGACGGGAAAGTGCCAGAAGATTACTATGATCGCAACCTAGCCAAGCTCAACAAAAATAAGAAGATACTAGCGAAAATCCTAGAGGGTATTGATAAAAGTGTTGATGAGAACTTGCAAGAGTTGGATCAAGATCTCGACTTTGCCGTGACAGCTAGAAGACGCTTCAACAAAGGTGACGATCATAAACGCCGAGAGATTATCTCGTACTTAGGATCGAACCTTACCCTGACTGATCACACACTAGGCATAGAGTTGAAAAAACCACTAAAACTGGTTGCAGAAATCGCCAAAGAGGTCAATGAAGCTGTGCAAAGGTTTGAACCACTGGAAAATGCGGATAATTCGGAACAATTCAAACTATATTTGTCTGAAAATCCTACAATGGGTGGTATACCGGATTCGAACCGGCGACCTCCGCTGCCACAGAGCGGCGCTCTAACCAACTGAGCTAATACCACCAGATTTGGGGTATTATAGACTAAGCTGTCTATGCTGAAAAGTCGGGTGCTTACCATACTACTACTGTTGTGTTGGTTGTTTTGCGGTATCGTCGCGACGTTGGCAGGATTTTCTAGTTTTTTTTACTCCTGGCTTTGGATGGTACTACTGTTTCCATCAGGTTTATTTCTGCTTGTTGCTTGGCGGGTATTGCGGCAGTTTTTCAAATTACCTCGATTAGAAAAACTGCTTTTTGCTCTGGTTTTTTTTATTTTGTTGCTACATTTTTTACAAGTATTTGTGCCAGAAACAGGTTTTGATGCGCTCTGGTATCACTTGCCGCTTGCTCAGTTATTGAGTGAAAACCACCAATTTATTTATTCACCAGAGCTATATCAGAGCGCCAATCCCCAGTTTGCCGATAGTATTTTCGCGCTTGGATTTGTAGCTGCAGGTGGTTTGGGCACAAAGCTTGTTGCGTTTAGTTTTGCTACGACACTGCTTTTGGTTTTGT
>Ga0210043_1001952_pt1 | contig 14938 bp, 17 predicted proteins | sample CryGeymet201501t_FD_183990 | JGI IMG/M metagenome (GOLD analysis project Ga0210043, IMG submission 183990) | Groundwater microbial communities from Crystal Geyser aquifers in Utah, USA - Crystal Geyser metaG 2015-01t (SPAdes) (version 2) | ecosystem: Environmental > Aquatic > Deep subsurface >... | reverse complement strand
CCTATTCAGATTCTCCACGTCCAACCTCGCCCGGCGTTCGTAGTCGGGTTTTTCTTCGGCGGTGCATTCGGCTTGGTAGAGTGTTGCGGTGCCTTTTTTTATGGTTATGGTTATCATGCTGTGTACCGTCCTCCGTGTTGATAGATGTGTACTGACCAACTTGGGCCGTTGGTGGTTTTGGCGGTGCGTGGGGTGCCGTTGCCAGATTCATCTTCGGTTGCATTTTTGGAAATATATTGGATACTGAGATTTCTTGCCCCTGACGTAAGTCTCGGCCCTGAGGAATCTGACCCGTCAGTCGTCAAAGGGGAATTGATTGGTGTTCTTATTTGGTGCCAATGCCCCTGAAAATACCCACGCCTCGCCAAGCCCCCCACAAAATACCGATCAGCATCTCCCATCCCGATAAGCCCAAGCCCTTGCAAAGAAAAGACCCGTGCTGTCGTACTCGAGCCTGCTATCCGGTGAGGGTAAAATGTCGCATTACCTGCACCTGCTGTTGGTGTGCCGGTGACGGTTATTACTCGGGTGAGGGTGGAGATGTTTGTAATTGCGTAACTGACCCCGTCCCAATCTACCGTGTAGTTATACCCGAAGTGAGCTACCGATTCGGCCAAGGCAGCCAATAGTGCGTTATTGTCGGCGGTGTCGGTGAGGGTGATTGTTGAGGCTGAGGCGGTGCCGGCAAAGGTTGAAGTAGCTCCTATTTTGAGATGGATGGCCCTAAGATATGGGGTATACAATGGCCAGTTTGTTGTATTGACCGTTGACACGCCACTAAAAGACGTAAGGTTAATCTGTGGGAATAATGCCGAAGGTGATTTTGCATCTTGGCGCATGCGGTATTCGCCTAATGCCTCACCACCCAATTGAGAAATCGCATCGTTCCACCTTGTAGCGTTGAATGTGTCGGCAATCGGGTAGTATGACAAGTATAAATCCGTGTCGTGGTAAGTTGCGTTGAGTATTGCCAAAGTCGTATACCCAACGTCAGGGGAAATGGAGGTCGGGAATAGGCTATCTGACACCGCACTACCGGCTACCCAGTCTGTCGTTTCGGTGAGTACCGTGCCTGAACCACCGGCACCTGTTGATACAACGACCTTCTTCCCGGTTTTGTTGTAAAAGATGTCATGCTCTAACCGTATAGGATTAGAGTCTGCGACGTTAATTATCTCGTCGATGACTTGGCTGTTAGTTGTTGAAAAGTCTACTATTTGTAATGACATTGTTGTCTCCTATGAAATCTTAATCGCTTCCCAACCAGCGGTACTACCCATCGGAGGTGTTGCCGACATCTGTATATTTGCTCCATCAGATATTGCCATAATCCCTTGTGGGGATTTAATAATTGTTCTCCAAATCCCACCACTGTCACGGACTGCTAAACTCGTGCTTGAGTTACATTTGACATAATACAAACCGGCTGGGAGTATATCTGTTCTATTGGTTGTAGTAGATACTGCTGTATATACTCGGCCTATTAATTCTGATGAACTAATTTTAGTTGCATCGCCTGCAATTCTTGCACTCGCCTCTATTGCTACCTGACTATCAACATAAGATTGTAACACACCATCCGCCGCAATCCTCGCCGCTTCTTCATTCCCTACGGACGTCGTCCTATCAATAACTTCCTGTACTATCTCCGCCCTATTATCCAACACATTCCCTTCAATCCGGTTCATGTCCGACGGTGACGGCGTATATGATTCTGTCCAATCTGTCTTTGGCGTTTGGTATGCCATAATTCCCCCTTACCTCGATACCTTCACGATTTGGATCAATTCCCCACTCGCAATACTTATATTATTCGATTCTACCACATACATTCGAGAATTGCTATATACGGTATCACCTACAATAATCGACGGGTCCGGCAGTGCGTCGAGGTTTGCGGTTCGTCGTTGGTTGCCGTAGGCTTGTATTAAGCGTTGCCCCAATGTATTTGCATACTCCGCCGATTGTATTAAGTAATTGTCAATCTCCAAGGTCAATACGCCAGATTGCCGTATAGAGTCGGTATCGTCAACGACAATTCTCCGGTTTCCTTCAACGCTCCAAGACTCGGCATTGACTACAAGGTCGAACGCTTGGTCGGTTCCCGATGCGTTTACAATGTCAAAGGTTACGCCCCAAGTGTATTCAACTTCGTTAGCAACCGTGACACCACCAGGAAGCCCCGAGTAGGTGTAGGTCTCTGCGGCGATTGCTTTCACCTTGACTTCGTAGGATTGTGTTTGTCCTGTGGCAAGCTGTATCGCTACCTTGGCAACCTCGCCTGACGTACCCTTTACATGCTCATTGATGATTATCTCTACACGATTAAACACAGCCCGAGGATTGACCGGTTTTGACTCGTCGAACAATGTTGAATTGTCCCAAGTCTTAACCGGTGTACTCATTGCCTGCGTGGTTATCATGCGCACGAACCCTTGGCGGTCTTGGTAGACTCGTCCTCCGGCCGCCTGTGCGATATACCGAAGATTCTCCCGGTATGTGTCAAGTGGTAGGTAGGCGACCGGCACCTCGTACTCCTCGTACTCATCGGCAATCGTCCATCGTCCTTGGAGTAGGTCTGTTTCGGTGTCGTAGTCCAATAAAATCTTATTTGCTAATGAACCCAAAGATACAATCTCGGCGATGGTCAAGGTAATGTCGTACAAGACCGGCTTGGTCGATGCGTAGACGAACTCAATTTCCAAAGTCAGGTTCTGCGTGGTATCGTTTGAATCCGGTTGGATGTAAAAAGGTCCTGATACTAAGGTGCCATTGATGTAGTAATTGATATTTCCGTCCGATGGTATCAGCTCATTGACTGCCAACGTAACAACCGAAGTAGTCCCCGGTGTGTAGTCAAACGAAATGGAACGGGTAGCGGTTGCGGTTGACTGTGCCCAACTTGCAAGCGACGAATATGAGGCCACACCGAACCCGGAAAAAGTAACCGGTGTCGGGTCTGCATCGTACAGAACACCATCTCCGGGAGTAAGTCTATCCCCTGCTGTATCGCAATTCACCAAGCTGAACCCATCAAAGTCTGCGGTTGTCGTGTACTCAAAGTCCTGGTCAACTCCTGGCGTGATAAACTTGGACTGCGTATAGGTCTTTTCGCCCATAAGACCGATGATGTCAACGCATGAAGCCGAGGCGGTCATCTCACGGTTGTTGATGTTCCAGGACTTCGTGTAAAACTCACCCATGGGTATAAGGTCGGTTGCACCTGCTATTTGCAAGAATGGTTTCACCCGTCGGTTGTCGGTGACGCTCCCTGCGAGAATAGAATCTTCGCTGTCGTTGTCAAATTCGGCGTTGAGGTTCAAGAAAGTAATGTCCAAGGCATTCGCCGAAATGTTACCGATAGGGGTAGTAGGTTGGGACTGCTCGACTTCTTCTTGTACCGAAAAGCTCAGTAAATCATCACCGGCAAAAACCCTTTGAATCGAGGTGTACAACTCCATGACTTTCGCTTGTGCGTTCGCAACTGACCATTTGGTGATTCTAATTGCCATCAGTACAACGTCGCCGACTGGTGTAATCTCTACTTCCCTTCGCCACGATGACCAACCGGTCACCGAGTAAGTATGTTCGGTACCGTCTGACTCGGTGAGGATGTAGTCGAAGTCTACGCCCCATTGTTGCAACTGAAACTCGAAAGCCGTCTTGAGTGCGACAATAGATCGTGGCGAAAAGCTCAATATAAAAGTAGGGTAGTCAATCGGTAGGCTTGCACAGGTAAACCCGGCCATTGGCGAGTATCCCGACGGTTTGCCGGAATACTGTCGGAATGTACTGTCGTGAAAGGATCGCTGTACTGATACGGCACTCTTTTCTTTATCGCTTGTGGATGTCTCTCGTAGGTGGTCGCCCCATTGGAACGAATCCCAATACCACCACCTATAGGTAGCAAGCTCTCGCCCGTTCGCCATTTGGTCGCCGTCGTTGGTGTTGTCTGGTTGCCATACCGATGAGGTAATTGAGTTATCAAGGTTGAAGTCGGAGAAGTCTACCGTCACCGAAGGTAGCCACGTTTGGGAACGTTCAAGGACTTTTGTTTTATACTCCGGGCTTGTGGCTATCACGCTGTAACCACCTGTACCGTAAGGTCTCCGTATATCTTTTCATCGGTGCCTATAGTCTCATCTCGCCATTGTGGTTTACCGATAATCACGGCGAAAGTATCAAATGTTCCGTCGTCTAATTCAATGGACATGGTTACATCAACGCTAAGCCCTTGCGTATAGGCAGTATTAAAAAAGGTAAATACTTCTTCGTCTACCAAGCTAAACGAGTATGAATACACTTCGCTTGACCCGGTCACAAACCGATACCGGCTACCGTCGATAGTTTGCCGTGTGACCGATAGTTCTTCACGTGATACCGTTTCGTTGTCGACAGGTACGTCGATTTCGATAGTCGTCGAGTTCCAGGAAAACCGTAATGCTCTATAACGTTTCGCCACGGCGTATGCCCTCCGCTTTTAGTGCCGGGAAAAGTACCCTGGCGGCCTTACCGATATTCTCATCGGTGTCGAGGTTGACGATGTTGTTTTGGGTGAAGTTGATTACGCCACCACCTACGCCACCAGAGGAAGAATCACCAACCGCAGATGTTGCTGAGGATGCTGATCTACCGGATGAGGACGGTATACTTGTAGATTGTGGCGTGGAGCGTGGAGTAGGACCGCCACCTACGTTATTTGCAGCCGCACTAATTAGCCCGGCAGCTGTGTATGCCGCTGCAGCCCCTGCTGTTGCCACCCCTATCGCTGGGATTTTGGTGAAGTCGCCGAATAACGCCGCCACCGTTGCAACTGCGGCACGGGCGGCCAATTCCGCACCAATCGCACGTAATACCGATGCAAGGGATTGTAGTATCACCTTACCGGCTACAGTCGCCGCATCTGCCCCATTATAGATAGCCTCGCCAATTTGCTCGAATCCTTGCAATGCAGGATTAAGCCCAGCTGATACTAATTTTTCCCAAAGTGCTGTTCTTTCTTGTAGGCTACGGGCTTCCTCGTCGTTATTGTCTACTTGGTTCTGCCCAATAGTACTAAGGTAGGCAGAATATTGATCTAATAGCGCAAGGTCTGATTCAAGATATGTTGTTGAAGCTTCGCCGAGTTCAATAGTACCTTTTTTCAGCCCCTCTATTAATTCTAACAAAGTACTTAATCGCTGTTGCCCTATTTGTCCACCAGTCTCCAAAGTATATCCAAGCTCTACAAGTTGCTCTGCTTCTCGTTGATATGCGTTCGCCAAGCGTCTTGTTGCGTCCTCTTGGTTAATCAGACCAACTTCTGCGAGTTTGTTGGTTAATGCAATCTCCGCCCTTGTTTCTTGCTCTAATTGAATACGGCGTGCTATTACAGCATCATTTGCCCTTGCCTGTAGATTGACAAGTTCTTCGGTTGCTTGTACTTGTTCCCTAACTGCTCTCGCCGCCCCTCTTGTTGATTCTTCAATCACCGGCCCGAGGTCTGCCTGTTGAACCATCGCTAAGGCGGCCTGTCGTAAGGAATCAGAAATTGATGGAGCTACAGTTAAGATTCTCGCAAACTCAATTGCGGTCAATCCGCTACTTTCGGCAACCTTCTCTATTTCTGATCGAAGGTCAAATACCCCACCAAAGTTATTGGCATCACTAAAAGCATTGGAAACAAATTTAATTGCATCAGCCAATTCCCGAGACTTCTCAACCGTTACACCAATCTCTGCACCAGCGACTACAAGACTATCTCCAAACTCATCGACAACTTTGTCAAAACGTGCATCTGCAAATGCCCGTAGCGCTATCGTTGCTGCAGCGACTCCGGCAATCAAACCAAGCGGTCCAAATAGGGCAGATGTGTTAAGCGCTATAATTGCAGTCTTAAGTGCGGTGAATGCCGTAATGGTTGACCCAACAAGACTGACAAGAGGCCCAATGCCTGCAACGACTGCGGCCACTGCAATGACGGTACTCTTTTGTTCGTCGGTTAAATCTGAGAACCCTGATACCAAATCCCTCGCACCTTTCAAAAGGTCTGCGAAGATAGGCAACAATTCCTGCCCAAGATCGGCGGCTAAGTTTTCGGCCTGCGCTCTCAATACCCGTAAGCTGTTTGCGGTATCGTCGTTGGTACGGGCAAAGTCACCGGCGACTGCGTTAGTACTGTCAAGGATTATCTGGTATCTTGCCTGTACTTTTTCGGCTTCGGTAAGTTCTCGCCCAACTCCACCAAGACCCAATGCTAACGCTTTGGCCTGTACTTCTGCCTCCGATAGCAACACACCAAAACGCCGTGCAGGTTCTGATTCTCCGCGAAGGGCGGCACCTAACGCAATGGTGGCGTCTTTTACGTCGGTATTATAGATAGACGCAAGGTCGGCGGCACGTTGGGTTAGAGTAATGGTATCTTCTGCAACGGCGTCGAAGTCCTTACCGGTCTGCTGTAGGAGTACACCGATCTGTGTAGCCGTCTCGTTAAAGGCGGCTTGAGAAAGCCCTGCTTGTTCTGCGGCGTTCTCACCCCATGCGGTAATGATTCGGGCAGAGTCACCAAAGACGACATTGACGGCGTTTGTTGATTCTTGTAAGTCTGAGGCAAATTTGACCGAAGCCCCGGCGGCGGCGGCAATAGGTAATGTGACAAACTTGGTGAGGCTTGTACCAACTGCCTTAGCTCTTTGTTCAAATGCGGATAGCCTTTGATCTGCGCCCTTTAATCCACTAACAAAGGTGGCAGAATCAGCCGTGATTTTCCATACAAGATTGCCAAGGTTAAAGTTTGCCATCTATTACATTCTCCTAACTCTTGGCTTGTCGAACTCTACCGCAAATTTCTTCGGGTCTCGCACCGGTTCCCATATCCATTTCTTTACATGATCGGGAAACTCACTCACGGCGATTGCGTTCTCGGTTTCCTTGATTCCCCATTCGTACCAATATTCATGATGCTTAACCGGTCGATAGTATTTGTTTAATGCGGCTATCAACCGGTCAACGTTAAACTTTAATTTTTTTTTACGCTTGACTCTTTACCTGGGGTAAAATCTTTGTTAAGGCAAGTCAAGAGAAAGTCGTTAATGTCCTCTGGTGCTGTATTTCGGTCCCACCATTCGGCTTTATAGTCAAGGTTGTTTGATTCTAACAGCTCTCGAATAATCTCGTCCCGAAGTTCTGCAAGCTCTTGGCTTTTCTCTTTGATCTTGCCCTTGATAGCCTCGGCCCTGACCTGTATTTCGTCAAGTTGGCTTTTCTCGGTAACGTCTTTGAGTTCTCCGACAATACCCGAGATGGTAAAAGATAGTTCTTGAAGTTGGGCAGAAAGCTCAACCATTTCGGTATATTGCTTTCGTACCCAGTTGGAAACGAGGTCAATCTTAAACGACTGACCCCTTACCTGTATCTTCATTATTCAGCACCATCGTCAACGACCCATGCCATGAGTTGCCGTCCGTTGGTCCGTGAGGTGTCTACATTACCGGTGAAGGTAATCGGCATTTCTTCAACGCCGTCCTCATTGGCACCCTTAAAGTTAAACTGGAATCCACCGGAGTTTGTGTCAACCGAGTAGATTTCAAGCTCTCGAAGTTTGCCGTTGTCGTCGGTGTGAGTAAACTTAAGCGCATATCCTGCTAAGATGTCAGTAGACTTTCCTGCGTACATCGTGGTTCTACTTACCGGTGTTACCGAAGTATAAGCAATGGTAATAACCTGGTTGAGCGTGGTCAGGTCTACGCCGTCAACGGTGAATACAATCGCCTTACCGCTTGGGCTATCTACAAGGTCAATTATGTTGTACCCGGTTCCTGCGGTCAATGCTCCGTCGGTTGCACCTGTTACGCTTGCGATTACCAAGGAAGATGCTACACGAAGCGCAGAACCACCGGTCTCGATAATTTCGAGATTGTAAGGGGTTAAGGCGGTTGCACCGTTTGCAGGAATGACCTGATTGTCAATGCTTGATACGGATGAACCGGCAGTAACTACTCGCTCGAACAATCCTCCGCCCAACTTCTCAATGGTAGTAGGGTTAAGGTTGATGAGGGTAAAGCTACCGTCAACGGTCATGTTGCGAATTTGCTTGTCAAGCTTACCTGCGTTTGCGGTAACTACTTGGTTTTCTTCATAGTTAAGAGTTACCCCAATAGCTGAACTCAAGGCACCAAGGTCAGAGTATGCCCCGTCACCTACTGCTTTTACTTGGGCCTTCGCCCCGTCGGGAAAATATACGTTCCCGTTTAATGTCGTTTGTGCTGGCATCTTATCGCCTCCTCAAAATGATGGTCACCGGGGTGTTGTATACGTCCTCGGCATTTATTGGTGGTATTGTTTGTCCAACGGACCCCACCCCGAAATAATCAAAACCGCCTATTGTCCCACTTTTCCGGTTAAGTGCCCGGAATACTTCCCACGCAATCGCCCGGCTTGTCTTTTCATCTTTGGCCCTGCAATCAGCCGACCAATCTTGACGAAACCACTCCTGCCCACCATCGAACGCCCCTACCCGGTAAAAGTTCACCGTTTCGGTACTATCGTCCGTGGTTGGTACCATGGTTCCATTATATAGCGAAGTTCCTATATATGCAAGCAATTCTGTCGACGCAGATAGCACCGAGTACAAATAATCTCCACCGTACGTCATGGGGCTACCGTCCTCTCGGTTATAATCCGCTTTTGTGCAAATGCTTCTGCCATTGCCTTTTCCCAAGCCTTACCGATTGCAACGGCATTGCCGGGACTAAGTACGGATTGCACCGCTGGCCTCATGTATGCCCGTCCTGTCTGGTGTCGTGTACCGTATTCTTGGTAGACGGCGTATTCAAGGTTGGTCCCCACATAGGCAGTAGGCTTTGACTCGCCTCGTGGATTGGTGGTCAATGCTTCGTCGCTGTTGGCCTTCTCGCCTCCACCGTCATTGAATCCACCCTCATAATATGCGCCTTTACCTGATACTTGGTACATGATCGAATTAGATAATCGCCTTGTGTCTTTTGGTGCGAAACTCTTTGCGTTGTTAGCTATCCTAATCGAAGTTTCAAGCAATCCTTGGAAGTTGCCAATGTTGACCCCTGCTGCAGCAAACTCGAATTTTTCGATCTTAATTTCGGAAGGCATATTCCCTCCTATAGTCTACAAGCCCTACTTCACCCATTCCGAAGATGTCAAGCTGTACGCCGATGATGTAGTACTTCTCCGAACCAATCAGAAAGTAGTCACCAACGTTGACAACCGGCCCCGGCTCGAATGCTATCCTACCAAGCTCGTTATTAATAAACCTATCACCCTCGGATTGACTTAAAGATCGGTCAACCCATTTCCAGACATTGACAGTTGACCCAAGGGCATATGATTCCACGACCTGACCGGTAGAGTCTCGGGTAGTCGATTTCGTGTATAAGGTGGCAGGGTAAACCGGCCAATCGTTGAAGGCTTCGAGTATCATTAGTGACCACCATGGTAACGGGGCAGGCCCTTCACAAACCACACCGGCATACCGGTTAGACCGTCTAAGGTAGCTTCCTTATCGCCATAGGTAACCGATACCGGCCCCATCCTTTTCGACTGTACCCCTGCTTGTTCTGACCCACTTCCTTTGGTTGCTTGCTCAATCAACCATTGCACCCCCTTAGCAATCGTTGGCACGTAGGCCAAAGGTATACCAAGCTGTAGAGCCTTTTTACCCGATTCGGTAGCTGGTTGCGATAGCCTAATGACCGGGATAAGTTTTCCTTGATAGTCTGGGCCGTTGTAGAAAACTTCTTCGATGTAGGTACCTGCTTCAATTCCCGTGCCGGTCAACTGCGTACCAACTTCCAACCATTCGCCGATGTCGTCAACCTCCCAGTTGGCGTTAATGCCAGAGTTACCATAGGCAAGGTATACCCCGGCATAGTTGACCACACCAGACACTTCAACATCGGTTGCCCCTGTCACCAAATGAGCGTAAACCTGGTAATTCCATCGGTTACGGGTAACAAGTCGCACCTTAGAATCAATGACCGGTATCATGGCAGTAATGGTTGCGTCGTCGGTATCGGTGAGTGTAGTAAATTGTTTAACCTGTGCTAAAGTAATTGTTGCCATAGTCCCCTCATAAGAACTGCCTAAAGGATATACCGGCAGATACGCTTGATGTATTCGACGATATTGCCGTTATGGTTATGTACTGCCCAGGATACCCGAAAAACCTCGAATCCACCGTAGGCAAAGGTCCATCCGCATAGCGGTGTTATCTCTGAGACTCGAACGTCCCCAAAAGCAGAGGAATCCCCGACTATATCGACGTCAACCTTTTCGTTTGGTAGGGTACGAACATTGACTGCCATTATTTAGCCACTGCCCGCTTTCGGACAACTATTTTTTCGGTGGTTTCTTTTTTTTCTTGTATTGGTTCATCATTTGCGTTTTCTCTTCCCGGACACCGTGGCACATGCAACGGAAAAACACGGTCCGAATATTCAACTCCACACTTGGCACATTTCATAATAGCCCCTATAAAACCCCGGATTGCTCCGGGGTAATTACTCGAACGACTAACCCAAGAGGCGTACAGCCAATTCGGGGAACATGGTTTTCACACCGTAGAGTACATCAAAACGAACGATGTTCTTGTCTACGTTGAAGTTGTAGTCCATGACAACACGAATGCTCAGGCCCTTGAAGTTAACGACTGCCGAATCTGCCCCACCCATGGGAGGTGCAAGAGGTGCCATTGCAAGAGCGAAGGCGTCCTGTTGGAATGCGAGGTTTGCAACGTGGCCCCCTGCGGTCTTATCAGGAAATACTACAGGGGTTCCGTCTGCGATGATTGCCTTGGTAGCAGGATATACGCTTACAGAGATAGCCCCAGCAACTGCGGCGGCGTTAGCGGTTACAGTAAACTGCTCATCACCGATCTGGATAAGGTCACCAACCAAAAGGGTGTTGGTTCCGGTTCCACCATCGATGGTCAAAGTAGTTGCTCCTGCGGCAATCGGACCGTTAGTCAAAGGAGTAGTTGCGGCAGTGAAAGTTCCAGAAGCATGGGTTTTGACTTGGCTGTCAGATGCAAGCATCATGCCGTAAATCTGGCCCAAGATACCACGGCGAAGGGCTTCGTTAGTTCCGGATTTGTCAACCCCTACCAAGCTGTCAAGCTCACGAAGTTTAGCTTCGGCAGCAAAGTCCATAACCAAGGCACGCATTTCTGAAGGTGCAAGATTGGTGTTAAGAATCTTTGCGGCTTGTGCGAGGTTCGACAGGCTCGAAGGTGCTGCGCCAGAAGTTCCGGTAAAGTAGGGAATGTCTTTGTACAGACCCAAGATATTACCGTTGATGTTCTCGGCGATTGCGTTGATAGCAGGGGCGGTAACCATTCGGGTAAAGTCATCGATGTTCAAGGACATTTCTTTGGAAGTCAACGATACAGGCACCCCATATTGGTTAGACAACTGGATGTTCACCCCGGTCTCTTGGACGCCGGCGTAGCTCGAAGAGATATCCCCGGACATATCAATAGCGGTTTGACGTACTGGCTTGCGTACTTGGATAGTGTCCCCAGCCTTCTTGAAGGCGTCATCGTAACCACGATAGACAAGGGGTAACATTGCGGTCTTTTCGGCCAACAAGGGCAAAGCCCGTTGAGCGATTAGATTGGCGGTAACAAAAGCATTACTCATAAAAGCCTCCTGTAGTGTGGAGGCCTTGCCCCCACCTTATAAATAACTAAACTTTGACATTTCTTTGTTTATGTCAAAGTCCCCAGAGTCCTCGGCTTTCTTAGGTGCCTGTCCTCCAAGTCGGTTCTTAATTTCTGCCTCAACCGAGGAAGAAACTTTCCCTTTAATTTTATCACCCAAAAACTCAAGTGTCTCAAGTGCCTGGTCGCCGTAGTTCGCAAGTCGCTCGGCAATATCCTCGTCAAGTTCTAATTCTTTGGCTTTGGCTCTAAAGGTATCCTTGCGTTGCAAGAATGCTTCCTTTTCTTCCATTGCCTTAAGCTTGGCCTGCATATCCCGAAGGGCTTTTTGTTCCGGCGTTTCTTTTGGGCTTTGTGCTTCGGCTAATCGTTCTTCCAATATGGTCGGAAGTTTTTCGGTTTGAAACTTATTCAGCGCATTGTCTACACGCTTGGTGGTTTCAAAGTCCAATGCCTGCTTGAATACCTGGTTACGTTCGATAAATGCAAGCGCATCCTCTTTCGTCTTTAGGTTCTTCAACGGGTCCAGGTCACCGATCATCTTTTCTATTCCGGTAATGTCTGCATCATCACGGGCGATTTTCTTGATTTCGTCGATTAGCATCGTTTCTCCTCTCCCCCGGCGATCTTGTCCCCGAGCGATATTTGTAATCAGTATATAGTAATTTTACTATATGTCAAGTACTTGGTCGCAAAATTCCATTCTTGTAGGCTAGATTGTTTTCCTTGGCCCATTCGTCGAAGCTCTTGAACGATATAGTTTCGTTTCGGTTGCCGGTGAACGGGTTTCTTCCTGTCCTTGCCTCTGGTGATACTCCATCGATGGTATCTAAAATTCCGCACCGGCAGTTGATGTCCATCCTCGCAACACCGAAGTGACTCGGGTACTGTGCCTTCATGCCGTCGATAGTAAAATACCCGTTCTCGTCCTCTTGCTTGCCGTCTAACCTTGCGTGGTCCTCTCGTGTCCTTCCGTCTAAGGTAGCGTCCCATTGTCGGACTATCCTTGCCCCTTGTTCTTTGGCCGCTTGCGATGTGGCGAAGTTACCGGCGTTCGACAATCGATTCCCTTCTGTACGTGCGATTCGTAAGGCGTTCGATGCGGTGGTGTTGAAGGCATTACGTACTCGCTTGGCAACGTTGGTATAGCTTTGTCCCTGGATGAATCCTTGGGTTATTGCATTATTGACGGCCTGTAGTTGTCTGGTAGCGTCTGCGTTGAGTATCTGTGACAAAGTGCCGTATTGCGGTGTATAGGCGTCTGTTGTGCCATAAATAGCGGTTATCCTATCCCGTTCCCGTTGTGCTATTTCTGACCAAACCTCGGGAGTACCCAAGACAGCCAAGTCAATCAGGGCTTGAGGTAGGTAGCTCACGGTCTTGAGATACTGTGGCACTACCCATTGGTAGCCGTATTGTCGCATATAAAAACTGTTTGCGAAGTTGGCTTCGCTCGATGCTTTCAGATAAAGCCCGGCACGCTTTGCTGCCGTGTTGTATGCCGAGGCTGTGGATTCCATCAACGACCGGTATCTGCCATATTTCAAAACCTCATTGAAGTAATCTTCTGGCTTTGTACCGGCCTGTAGCTTTAGATAAGTATCCTTCAAGTTCTCGTCAATCTCCCGAAACGCCTGCCGATACTCGGGCAACACCTTTTCACGAAACGTCCTCTCGGTCTGCTCGGTGGTTAGTTGGTGTTGTCGTCCGAATAGTTGGATGATTGTCATTCAGCAAGCATCTCCGGCACCTCTGGACTCGATTCCTCAATTCGTTTCAATTCTTCCTCTACGTCGCCGATAATGTCTGACGGTAGGCTCTTGAGTACCGTCTCCATAGACACCCCAAGCCCGGCCAAGGCGACCGCAATCTGTACCGCCGCAGTCTTGTCAACAGGTAGACGTCGTTCGCTGTGAATAGTCATCTTGTAGTCATCTGGGTTCATACCGGTTGTGGTAATGCGGATAATTTGATTGATCAGTTCAACAAGCTTGACAATTCCCTGCTTGAAATATGTCTCGATGGTGGTAGCTTTGAACTCTAAGCCAAGTAGCTTGTAAGCAAGCGCAATCCCCGTGGACTGTCCTCCGAAGTTCTCGTCGCTAAAGTCTGGCACCTTGATTGACTTGTGGTAAAGACGTTCAAACCGATCTGCGAGATTGTTGTAGAATGCGTCGATGTTCGTTAAAGACTTTTCGAGATACTCAGGCCAATGGTCGTATTGTCCAAGGTCGTCGATTGCTTTTATCTCGTTCAGCTTCTGGATAAACGCCTTGTCGATCTTGCCGGGGAACAATGCAATCAGGGCGTTGAATCGGTCAATCTCGTTTTGGCTCTTGGAAATGAGTTGGTCGTGAGCATCGATGAGGCTTTTCTCCGCCTCGAATAGTGGCGCCTGCTCGTAGTTGATCGGGAACACGGCCAATGGTACGGCTTTGAAAAAGTGCGGTACATCTTCTTCTTCGATGTGTCGCCAATCGCCGTTTGACTCTCGCCATACTTCCATAGCGACATCGGTATAAACATGGGCTACCTTATCGCTCATCCAATGTATCGCCGATAGCAATTTCTGCTTGATATCGTCTGAGTGTATAAGTTGCCATTCTGAATTACGTACAAGGGCAAATTCCACCATGTCCTCGGCGTACCATACTAAGATATACGACCTACCGAAAGACAGGGCGGTCTTACGTGCTTCTTCAATCGTCAAGTCCCAGTCGTTCCAGTCAAGAATTACCTTCATCTTCTGAATGTACTCATCCTCTTTCATGTCCTCGGCGGCGCTCGCTTCGGTGGTAAGGTTGTCCCAATACAGCGAAACCTTACCCATGTACCCTGTCATATCCTCGACGGCCATCTTTGCCCAAGGTACGGGTATTCGGTTGTCCGGGTCTTTCTTCGGGTACTGGCCTAATACCGTTGGGTTCTTACCTTGCGTGTATGCCCAATTTCGCCGAATTTGCTGCCGGTCCATGTCAAACTCGCTTTTGAGTCGCTTTAGTTCTTCGTTCGTCATTTACCAGCCTCCTGAAATATCCGGCACACTATGCGCCCCTTGTCGTTTCATAATTGGCACCACGCTATAACGTAGTGCATCCACCAGGTGATTATGCTTGTCCTCGATCTTCGGCGTTATGTTGCCAGATAGCTTGTCAACTACATACGAGTAGTGTCGAAATTCCTCGACAGTATACTTGCATCTTGGATTAATTACAATCTTTTCAAAGGACCGAAGAAACTGTACCCCGTCCTCGATCTTCGTCTTTTCAA
>Ga0210043_1001941_pt1 | contig 15044 bp, 19 predicted proteins | sample CryGeymet201501t_FD_183990 | JGI IMG/M metagenome (GOLD analysis project Ga0210043, IMG submission 183990) | Groundwater microbial communities from Crystal Geyser aquifers in Utah, USA - Crystal Geyser metaG 2015-01t (SPAdes) (version 2) | ecosystem: Environmental > Aquatic > Deep subsurface >... | reverse complement strand
GAGCTCGGGGCGGGGCGAGAGCTCGGGGGCGAGCTCGGGGCGGGGCGAGAGCTCGGGGGCGAGCTCGGGGCGGGGCGAGAGCTCGGGGGCGAGCTCGGGGCGGGGCGAGAGCTCGGGGGCGAGCTCGGGGCGGGGCGAGAGGTCACAGCCCGAAGCGCTGGCAAAAACCACGATCTCGCGATACCCTCGCGCTCAGCAATAGACATCCGCTGCCACTCACCCGAATACCTCCCCCACGGCACCTCGCAGAGTTCAGTGTCGCCGGCGAGCTCACTGGCGGCGAGCACCTCGACACCAAACCGATCTGGCGCTCCCCGGAGCAGGCATCGGATTGTAAACAGGATCGGATTGATCCAGTTTGAATATTTGGCATGACTTTTGCTCTTAAGAGCTATACGCTTGTTATCTAACTTATCTAAAACACGGATATCACTAGTGGATTTAATCGTCCGATCCTCAACCGGCAAATCTTGCCGACTGTCGGTATATGTGGGAACTGTAGTTATAGGTATGATATTTCCGCAGCTTGTTCGCGTCCAGTATGTAAACCGAGATCGATCTAATGTGATGATTATTCCGCGCCGACCGGGACGAACTGAAATCCAACCGGATGCAGCAAGCTCGACAAAAGCCGATCTGAGGGTGCGCACGGATCGCGTTTGGCCTTGAGCTCGATAAATGGACGCGGCGAGCTCGCCGCACGTCCCCGCGATAACCCATTGTCCGATTTTGGCCGCCGACACAAGCCACCACCAATAACGAGTTGCTCGCACTGATAGGCCTTCCGGACCGCGACACGTTTGGGTATAGATTATTTTCGTAAAATTTGTTGATTTCAAACTCGGGCAGTGAGATACTTTTGCCACGTAGCACCTTTCTATCTGGGGTATCCATGGCCGGATACCCCTTTTTTTTTGTCATGTTTACAACACGGCAAAAAAATACCACTCTTTTAGACAATAAACAAAAAAAAAATCGCTATTTATCGTTTTAAATATGCTATTTTTGCAGCCATGAAACACCAGAAAACACCAGAAAACGCCGAAGAAGACCAGGGGTTCTATGACGACTATCCGGATGAACCAATCGAGCCGAAGCCATTGACGTCGACGCTCCCCGCTTCGACGCTCCCCGCTTCGACGCCTTCCTCGTCGCCCGATGACATCGACGAGCAGCTCGCTGCGATCGCCGAGTTTTTTGATGGTCTCACCACTGGCGTATCGGTGATGATATCCCGCCTTGATCCCGAGTGGTGCTCGGGTTATCTGGAAGAAAGGGAAATAATAGAGGGAGCGGAGCCTATAGATATAAATTATTTGATCAAAAGCTGGGGAGGGAAGCGCTTGCGATGTCGTGTGAGATCGAAGCGGGGCGGAAACCGTGGTCAGTGGCTGCGATCAATCGACATTCCCCTCCAAACATGGGAGCCCCTTAGAAGAGGAGTGCGTATTTATCCGAGAGAGACAGTGGACGAAGACGAAAACTGGACCACGCGGAAGCCACAGCCTAAAAAAAATGGGCTTGGCGAGCTCGGCGAAATGATGGCTTTAATGTCGTCGATGCGACAAAACGAGCTTGCGACCCTGCAAGCGCTAGGGCTTGGCAGGGCAGAGCGCAGCGGTAATGGAGACAGCTCGCTATCCACGGCCATCGAGCTCGCCAAAACATTCGCGCAGCTCCAGCGGCCGCAGGGCGGCGATGTCGATAGCGGGATGGAGCTGTTCGGCAAAGCGCTCGATCTTCTCAGGCCGGCGCAGAGCTCGCCATCGCCGGCGATCGTGTCGCGGCAACAACCCGTGTCGCTTGCCGAGGCGCTCTCTCAGTTACCCCCGGAGAGGGCTATCGCGACCCTCCAGGAGGCAATGTCCAAAATGACACCGGATAGGCAAAAGAGCGCTATGTCGTCTCTGTTGCATGCGCTTGAGGGAGCTGGTATGATCGAGGATGATGATACCGACACCGAAACGGAACCTTCCAGCGATATCGGTACGGATTAACGGCGGCGCGCTTCAACAGATGGGCGAGACGATACGTCTCATTGGGCGGGGTATTGTCGAGGGCTCAACGTATTTACCAATCCGAAATCTTGCCGCGGCGTGGGCATCGACGGCGCCGCCCAAGGATTATCTTGGGCAGGCTCGGGCAGTGTTCAGAGGATTTCTGAATCGGTGGCGATACGTCCGCGATCCAGCAACGCGCGAGATGGTCACCTACTCTCCGGAGGCGGTCTATCGGCTGATGCTCGCCGGCGATGGTATCGGTGTCGGTCTCGGAAAAGGGGCCGGGGATTGCGATTGCGCCACGGTAGCCCTCGGCGCGCTGTACAGCGCGATCGGGTTCCCCGTGCGAATCGCAACGATCGCGAAACCAGGATCGCCTCCGTCTCAATTGATGGATCACGTGTTCCCAGAAATAGAGATACCGAAATACGGATGGGTAACGACCGATCCCGTGTTGTGGCCGCGCGCGGGTTTCGGGGCGCACCCTCCCGCGTCAAGAAAAAAAATCTATGACCTATCCGGAAACGTGGTAGGATCTAGCGGAAACCTTGGAGGTGAGGACATGCGTCATCCCTATAATTGGCAGAGCTACGGGCAGGCATATGACAGGCAAATCGGCCTGCCGCCGATACAGACAATACCTGATTATTCGGGCGTGCTGGGCACGGTTGTGGATTATTACCCCGGCTCTGAACCGGAGGACTGGTCCACGGTCGGTCTCGCAGGATGGGGATATCTCTCACCCTCGATGGGTGTGATCAGTGGCGAGATGTTGGGTGGGTTGGGGGTCGAGGTCGAGGACGATCAGCTTGAGCCAGGCGGGTATGTCCGGACACCGATGATGGAGCTCAGTGGCGCAGACTACACGTACGTCACTCAAAATGGCGCCCCGTACAACGGTATGCTCGGTCTTGGTGAGGACGGGGAAGTTTATTATTATGATGGGCTCAGCGGGTGGTTCAAGCGGCTCCGAAGGAGAATTCGCCGCGGATTCAAGCGGATCGGCAGGGGTATTCGCAAGGTCGCCAGAGGGATCAGGAAGATCCGTAAGCGGATTCAGAAGGGCATCAGGAGGGTCATCAAGAAACTTCCCGGCGGTAAGTTTTTGGTCAAAATAGCCGGAAAGATTCGAAAAATCGCCGGTAAGATTATTAAGCCAATCGCCAAGATCGGGAAAAAGCTCGCCCCCATCGCGGCGCTCATTCCTGGATACGGTCCGGCAATTGCCGCAGGCCTCCGGATAGGGGGGAAGATTGCGCAGCATATGGGCGCTGCGCCAGGTGGTGCGATACAGATCAGAAGGGCCTTCGGACCGCCTCAGATGACCGATGAAGCCCTGGCCGCGCGCGAGGATTATGAGCGGTTGTTGAACTCGAGATTTTTGCACTGAATAGATAAGACATGGACCCCCGGTACTACATAGGCAATCGCGATCGACGGACCGAGAGACTATGGTTATCTCGGCGATCGGCTCAGTATGGCCTACAGGCTCGCCCTAAGGTACTTGGATACGGAGGATATCTCGGTCAGACCGGAGATCGCCTACTGCCGGGGCCCGGACAGATCGCCACGACTCCCACGGCGGGAGCGTGGTATCAGGTCAAAAAAGGCGACACGTATTGGGCGATTTCAAAGAGCGCTTATGGAAGCGATAATGTAAAAGCTGGTTTGTACACCATAAACGACAGTTCTTGGAATTCCTATATCAGCAAGGGCAAAAAAGGCTGGGAGACATACCAGATCTCAGGCCTCCAGGCAACGCCCGATTATGTGGCCGGAACCCGCGCGCCAAAGGGGGCCGGCCATGATTATCCGACAATATGGATACCGCCACTATCCGGAGGTGAGCCCGAGGATATCTTGCAAACGATACCGATACCATCCGATCCGATCGTTCCAGCGCCCGTACAGGGGCCGCCCGGGCCGATGGGACCGATGGGACCAATGGGACCAATGGGACCGGCGGGAGAGCCAGACTCGGAGGCGATAAAAAAGGCCATCAATTCATACCTCGCCGCCAATCCCCCTTCGGCTGGACCGCCCGGGCCGATGGGACCGATGGGACCAATGGGACCAATGGGACCGGCGGGAGAGCCAGACTCGGAGGCGATAAAAAAGGCCATCAATTCATACCTCGCCGCCAATCCCCCTTCGGCTGGACCGCCCGGACCGATGGGTCCGGCTGGACCGATGGGACCGGCTGGACCGATGGGACCGGCTGGGGCGAATACCGCGGCGAGCTCAGCGAGCAACGGAATGTGGGCACTGCCGTTTTTTGCGCTGATAGCGAGTCTTCAGAGCTGACCGCATGGCAGAGCTTAAACAGCCAGTATCGGCGATCGATATCCCGTCATCGGTAGAGCGTCCGCCTACAGCTTCGGAGGTTCGGATGTTCGGGCGATTCGTTGCCGAGCTCGAACGTCTCGACAGGATTGTGACCGCCGCAGGCCTTCGGCTGCAAAATATCTACACCGCGGCGCGTTTCGCCGCCGATGCAGGCCTTCCGGTGATATCAGTGTCCGAGCAAGAGGAGGAGCTCTACTACTCGCTGCGCGATCAAGTGCGAAAGCTGCGCGTCGCCGAGCGAGCCGTGATCGACTGGCGCGCGGGCATTCGCACCACTTCGAGCGGTAGAGATATCGATATTGTGCTCTTCCCAGGACAGGAGCTCGGGGCGATCCCGCTCGTTATTCCCGCCCTGATAGGTGTCGTCATCGCCGCGGCCGCAGTAGCGGCCGCAGTGTCGGCAATACGCGATGCGCACGAGCTTTCGCGCAAATTTAACTCTGTAATGGAGACCGCCGATCGAGAGCTTTGCAAAGATCCGTTATCCGACACGTGCCAGAATTGGCAGGTTGAGAAGGCTTCTAAAAACTGGCAGAAAAACAAATCCATCGCCGATTCAATAGGATCAGCAGTGGAGAAAATAGGCGGAGGTCTCGGTCTCGGTCTTGTCGTCGCGTTGGGAATTTTCGCGTTTATGCGAGGGAGAAAATGACATGACCAATCTTTTGAATACCGCATCCGATCGGATGATAGTCATCGAGGCGCAGCGCGATTTGTTGCGTCGACGGATATCGAGACACTGGAAACGATCACTTGTTATCGCTTACGAGGAATGGAGAACGACGGGGAATCCGTTTGATCTTGAGACCTTTGTCAACGAGCTTAACGCCGTCAACGATACGGAGATCCGAGAGCTCGCGGAGCTGCTCGGCATAGTCGGCGGTCTCACGGCGACAATACAGGATTTATCCTATTGGATAGATCCGGTTTCCGGAGATGACGCATCAGGAAACGGTAGCCAGACACTTCCATATAAAACACTATGGTTTCTTGACTTGCTTCCCGGTGTAATTCGGCACGCAATAAGGATCATGGTGCTCGCCGATGCGTCTGGTTTAGGCGCGGGAATATCCGATCCGATCGATACAAGCCGTTTTGTGTTTGAGGGGAACAGTGGGTTCCTGTCGATTATCGGAGTCGGGGTACCTCAGTCGATATCCGGACCGTGGACAGCGGCGGCGGGTCCAAATACCGGATACACCGACGGTAACGGCGGAGTAAAAATTGATGTTGGCGGAGCGGTGCTCGTTCCGAAGGATTTCGAGCACCATTTTGTGAGATTTCTATCCGGTAATCTCGTCGGAAAAGCCTTCCCGATATTAACCAATACCGACCAGATCATCTATCTCCCCTATACCTGGATACCCGTTACTGCCGGGGAGACGTTTGATATTGTGAGACCTACCCCTCGAATTTATAGCACGATAACACTGGGACACGCTGCGCCTGATTACCAGCTTTCAGGAGCGGTAACCGGGGCCCGTGTCGGGATATTCAATTTCATGGCAGAAACCGGCGACCCGCTGGCAAGTTCAGATTTTGGGTTATCGATATCGTCGCCGTCCGTGGTTTCGTTTGTGAAGTTGCTGACAAACGGAACCACGATGCTAATCCGGAACACCTCGCTCAATACCACCTACACCCCAGATCTACAGGTAAATACACTATCCAATAGTGGATTAGACAACCTAAATTATGATGGGATCGCCATGGGATCGCAGGCAAAAATGTCGGGTTTTTTACACTATGGAAATTCGCTGCGCTATACCGGTGAAGCCAGAATACAATCAGGGGTAACATCGACAATAGAGCCAGCATATTCCGATTTATCTTCCATTTGGATGGAGCGTATAGGATACGAAAGGCTTGGAACAGGTTCTGCCCCTGTTCGAGGCGATGCGATCGTTCGGTCATCAATTATTTCCATGGAAGGCAGTACGCCAAGCAACTTTATGGGGTCGTCGGTATCGTTGCAAGGTCTATCAATAATAGGCGTACATGCTGCACTTGACGCCGGATCCTCCTATTGGAAGTTTGATAGCTTGGATAACGTGTGCCATATCGTTTTGGCGGCAAACGACACAAGCACTCTTTTCGCTCCTGATTACGCTGTAACGTTTGGCTCAGCGTCGGAAGCGGCGTTTTGCAAAATAATCGTCAATGTCAACCCCGTCGCCAACGGTCTAGTAGGGGGGGTAAATATGCTGTATTCGGCGTTTCCCGCGTCGGTACCGTCCGCGTGGCCGGGTGCTGCTCTAGGAGTCGTTATCGAGGCAACCTATGGCATTTTTCACATTCAGAGGGGTATCGTGTGAGAGTGCCGAAAAAATTGCTGGTAATCGGAGATCTCGAGGCGCTCACCCTCGAAGGGGGTGGGAAATGGAAGCCAAGCGGCGCGATCTTAGGGGTAACCCTTTCGCGCAAGGCGCTATGGATCGTTTTTCGTCGACGGAATCGACGAAAAACAAAAACTGAGCTCACAACCGCGGGCGGCGGAGAGCTCATACGGCGATGCAAGGTGTTGTCTGTTACATATAAATCGTCGGCTTGGGGAGATGGTCTACAGCGATATGTGCATTCATTCCGTCGCCCTCCGAGCCTGTGGTCTGACAACACACGATCGCCGACCTTATTGAAAATTTCGAGCACAAAACTATCCGTCAAATCGGACGGAATTCATGGGTGAGGCGGCGTAATGAGAGAGATAATGCTCATCAACCCTTCGGGAAGAAAGGGAAAGAAAATGGCGAAAAGGAAACGGAAAAAATCACGGTCCTCGGCGATAAAAACCGGAGCTCGGCGCGCCGCAGGAAGGGCGTTCGGGGGGCTCTCGTTCAAAGCGGCGCTCAAAGACATGGCGCCGTTTCAGATCGGCATGCTGGCGGCGAAATTCGCCGCCAAGAAGGGCGGCGACATCGTCCCCGTCGATACCGATCCGGCGTCGTGGGGGTGGTCTTCATATCTTCGAGGCGCGCTCGGCGCCGTCGTTGCCGCCGGTGCCGCGAACATGATCAAGCCGGGCTGGGGTCAAAAGGTTTTGGTAGGCGGCCTCAATGAGGTAGCGAGCCGGGTCATCCGAAACGAGCTCATCGAAAAATCGACTTGGGCCAAGACCCACTTCGGGCAAGACCAAGAATACGAAACCGAATGGGCGTATCGTCCCGATGGGGTGGGTCAGTCGGAGCAGCTCTATGTCGACACGGACGGGACGCCCTATCTCCGCGGAGCGGGACAGGATTACCTTCCTCTTGACGAACAGCACAGAATGCTTCCAGACACCCCGGGGTATTACGGGGACACCCTTGTTCGACCGGGGCCGCTCGGCGACACCCTTGTTCGACCGGGTCCGCTCGGGCAGTCGGATGCACTCCGACGTTACGCGGAGGACTACCAATAATGAGACTTTTCGGACAAGATGAAGAATTCCCCATGGACGATCAAGGGGGAGAACCCGTTGCACTCCCCAGCCCGGACGGAGGGCAAGAGTACTACAACGTGTCAGAACAAGCGGTGCTCTATGACACTATCGGAATTACCGCCGATCTTCCAAATCTGTCGAAACAACCTCCGGGGTGGTTCTCTACGTTCGCGTTGGCCGGGGGGGCGGTCGATCACTCCTTCTTCAACGTGCGAAACCTCGGTAATTGTGACAGCGCGTATACCAATATGGACACGCGCGATCAAACGGCTTTCGCCTTCCGGGCGACAGGGCTTGGGCTCTCGTTCTGGGCTCAAACCTGGGGATCCGAAACAGCGTTTGTTGACGGCGCGCCGGATTATCTTATCAGGAGACATTTGCCCAACGCGATATGGCAGCTGGATCTTCCCATACATGCTTCTGTCATTCTCAAACTACAGCAGGATGAGCGGACAAAAATCAACGCCGCAATGCTCACCCCGGGTTACGGTGTGACAGGGGGCGGGACGTCAAACTATTGCGGAGGGACAGAGCCGGGAACTTCCGAGGTCGTATTTGGGCAGTGCACAGCAGCGAGCCAAGGAATCCCGGAGCCGGCGTCGATATATCGATTTCCAAATTTGATCGATATCCCGAGAAGAGCCTCACTTTCCGCCGTTCTGTCCTTTTCCGAATGGGCTCGGCAGTTGTTACAGACCATGCCAGGACCGATCGAATGTCCATACACTGTGGATGTCAACGGGGTACCTCAAACCTATCCCGTGTTTTATGGAATTACCGCTGTTCTGTACGGTCGGAGGTTGGTGCAACAAAGGGGAGCTTTGCGCGCTTAATCAGCGCCAGGAGACGCACATGACATTTTTAAACTCACAAGAACCGTGGGAACTTCACGATACGCTTTGCATCTGTAGTGAAAGATACGGGAGTGAGCCTGCGGCAGGTTATTTCACTTCGTTCGTTAGTTTCGCGGCTAACGAACGGCACCTTTTTTTCAAAAACCGGTCGGTGGGCAACACCCACCTAGCCTACAATAATCAACAGGCGATGGACCGATCGGATTTCGTGTTTCACGCGTTTTCTATCGGCGTGCATTTTTTCGGACCATGCACTCCGGTATTGTTTGAGCTAGATCAGGGCAGCATCGACACAGAACAGATAACCCCACAAACGTATCAATCATTTTGGCTCCACACCCTTCCGCGCCACTGCGGAATGGAATTTTCCGTGGGACAGGACGTCAAGTTGTCGTGTAATTCTCTTATGGCGGCTCCGGGGTACGGACCGTCCATCTCGGGAGTAGGAGCCGGTCTCGACGGGTTGACAGCCATCGATGGTCTCGAAAATACCATGACCTACACTCAGGTTCCGGAGATCATTTATTCCGGAACTCAGGGCGTACCAGAAAAGCGGGCGAGATTTCAATTCGGAACGCAACGGGAACCATCGCCGATCGCTATCCCGCGAGGTGAAATTATTGAGGCAAAGCTCACGCTTTCCGAATACGCTCGACGCGTTTTAGGACTTTTCAATGGCCCCGGTCATTATCTGCTTCAAAAATACGTATTCAACGAAGTCACGCCAACGTCCGCCGTAACCTTCCCATCTCGATTCGGAATCCAAGTGTCATTGTACGGCGTTCGAGAAGTTCAACAGCGCGGACAGCTCCACGTATAAGGGAGGGGATACATGGACAACCAGCAACCCAATCCCCGATCGCCGCTCACCGCATTCTATGACGCTGACCCAGCGGGGTGGAGACACTACACGTATCCTGGATTTGTCGATATCGGCGTAGCGGCAAATTCACAGGGCACCATTACCCTTCCAACCATGTTCCAACCCTACATGTGGACAGGGTTCAGGCATACGATCGTTGGCGATATCGATGACTGGGAGACTTCAGGGCTCAAAAATGACGGGCAGTATCTCATCGAGTACAGCGACGAGCGATCGCAGTACACTTCAGCTCCGACACCGGCGCTGCTCCTCAGTGGTCCGCATAAAATGGGACCGTTTCCAGATTTTTCGCTCCCTGTTTTTTTCCCGGCGAATCACACGGTGGTGTTCAGAGTAACGAATATCTACACTCGCGTGCTCACTCCTGTAGCGGCGACCTTCCGCGTTTGGATAGCAATCCACGGCCTCCAATACTGGGGAAAGCTACAACCCCCCAGACACCTACTCGACTATTCTCAAGGGTAGGCAACGGATGCGCAACTTTCTACGGGATAGCCTAGTCGGGTTTCGAAATGCGCTCGAAAAGGGTGTGGTGCGAGAGCCGCCATGGCATATCCGCGCAAACAATCATTGGGCCGTCGAAATGATGCGCTCGCCGGCGCCGGCGCCGGCGTTTCCTCAGTACTCATCATTCGAGGAGGCGGCGCAGCAACCCGGCAATCTGCTCCACTGGGAACACACCTACGGCTTACAGCTCCACCCGGGGGCGGCGCCATATCAGATCTGGACGGTCGAGCTCGCACGGGTTTCTTGTGGCCAGTCCGAGACCGCCGTCATAAAGTCGCTTGAACAAGTATATCAAATCCCCCGTGGCGAGCAGGAATTCCCGTGTTGCCCTCCATGGTGGGGCGACCCTTTCCGCCTGTGGCCAGCTCGCTTGAGGTGGCACTTGCGCGTCCAGCCATACACCGGTGAAGAGATAGCCCAATGGTCCGTAGTCGCCGGCACGGGAGAGCTCCCGGGAGACCCGCACCGAGAGACACCGACACTGGAAGATCTTTGGTTTCCCGCGGGCTCGCCGGCGAGCCAAAATATCCATATCACCGTTGGCTCTCGCCAGCTCTTGCGTGTTCTCGCCGAGGTCCCTGCCGCGGATGTCCAGCCGGCGATCGCGGCCAAAATACGGGGGTTCCGGCTCCGGGCGTTCTCTCCGGCGAATGTCGCAGCTTTGAAAACGATCTGGTAATGAGCACCGGCGACAAGTGGCTACCAAAGATCATCGATGAGCTCGAGCGTCAATCGATACCCCTTCCAGCAGCTCTAATCGCCTCTCTAATCCATGTTGAAAGCCGCGGCGTTCCAGGGCTCGTCAATCCAAAAAGCGGCGCTTCAGGGCTCACGCAAGTGATGCCAAAAACGCTCGACTGGTACAACCAGAACAACCCCCCTATCCCCATCAACACCTTACGCTCACCCTCAGGATCGACCGAGCAAATCCGTGTTGGAATTTGGGTGCTCGGTCGATTCTGGAAATCCGCGTATGAGCACCTACGAAAACGACAGCCCACTATCCCGGTAGAGCAGCTCGCGGAAATCGCCGATCTGTGTTACGTAGCAGGCCCGGGGGCGACAAGGGAGCGCCTCGACCTGGTCGAGCCGGCGACCTTGTCGGCACTCGAGCAGCGTTTCCCCGCGTGGAATGCCCTCCCGCACCCGCGCAACGTATTCTCTCATGGTCCGTTCGAGTGGGACTTGCCGGCCATATCGCAATGGCTGGAATCCGCCCACCTATCCCGCCGGCGAGCGCAAAAAATAGGTGCGCTCGCCGCGCTGATTATTTTTTGGTTTGCTGGTCAGTGGCTTGGCAAACTTTCGGAGAAACGCACGCCCAAATAAAAGCGGCGATCCATCCGACGAGGCTCCACCCGAGCAGAAGGTTAACCACGAAAATCCCTCCGGCGTTTTTTTTCCCCATCCCGACCCATGTCGGCACAAGGTAGAGCGCGATCCCACCCGCTATGGCGATGCCATACAGCGCGTAAACATTGATATCCAACCCGTTCATTTTTCCTCGCTTTCTGTCGACGATAAAGGGAATCCATTCATCAATTGATCGAGCTCGTCAGGCTCTTGTAGCTCGACAACCTCCGTGACCACCTCGGCGAGCTCGGCAACGCTATCTACAGGGGCGGTAAGACGGCGCACAACCAGATCGAGCGCGTTATCCTGCCAAATACTCCCTCGGTGAATATACCCTCTCAAAACCCTTACCGATGCGTGCCGCGAGTGTGCGGCAATCAATCTCTCCGGAACACCGATGCTTGCCGCAAACGTTATCAGTCCAGACCGAAACGAGTGGGGAGATATGCGCGTCAGGCCTGCTTTGCGAGCACTGTAATCGACCATGTCACGTGCTCCGCGCACGGACAAAGGGGGGCGCTCGAAAATTGAACTTTGATATTGATCGGGACCTCGGCGAAATCGCGGAAACAACGGCGGATTGAAATTTTTTTGCAAAAATCTAGCCCTCTCAAACCACCCTCGAATCTCTACCAACCAATCACACCTCGGTATCCCAATCGCCACCCCCTCGCCACCTTGATCGGTTTTTGAGCGTCGAATAAGGACTGCGAGCCCCTCCGAGGTCCACTCGAGATCCGATATCCTCAGCGCGCAGATCTCCGATATCCTCGCCGCGCACAGCCACCCAAGGCGCATTATTGCGCGGTTTCGAAGTCCTCGCGTACTGGACACCGTCCACACCGAACACAGGCGCTCGAGCTCTTCGGGGGACACTGGACGAGCTCTCACGGTGACACGGCCGTCCTCCGCTTGTTGGCGGCGAGCACCACGGAGCGCCGCTCGAACCATCGCCGAGGATATCACCGTCGACATATCGGGATAAAACGCCTGCAACGCGGACAACCCACGGGTGATAGAGCTGGATCGATATCCCTTCCCGTGCATCCATGCGACCCACTGAGCAACCCTATCCTGTGTCACGGTCTCGGGATTTTCGTCTCGATAGGTATCGTTCAACCAATGCCTAAAAACCTCACAGTCCTTTCTGTAGCACCGGATTGTCTCCGGTGATAGAGATGCGTTTATCAGATCGATCAGATCTGGATGGAGCGTCGCCCCCAAGTGCTTGATCACTTCCGACTCGGCTAAACTCGTGGAACCGCCACTCTCCGACGTGAATCTCTCGGGTAAGCTCCCATTCTCCGGAGGACAGGTGGTTATCGATTTCTTTTTTTGTTCCATCCAAATATTCTCCATCTTCTATTCGCACAATTTTCTTGTTTATCTTGTTTGTTATAAATTTCACTTTTTTCATGCCCAAATTCTTTCTCGATAAAATATCGAAGGAAAAAACACCGCTTACAGGCCGCGATCGAGAGCGGTTCCCGCTGTCGTGCTCGCCGCCTGATTTCGACGGCGACCCACAGGATCACCGCCGATCCGAGAGCTATGACAGATTCTCCCAACGCAACTCCTTTGTGTAGGCAAAGGCGGAACGGATGATTTCCTCTGTTTCCGCCGAGTAAATAATATTCGCATGGTTGACGCCGCCTGTCTGTTTGACGATTGTGTTATTGCCAGAACTACAGAATACCGCGGCTCCGCGGGGCCATCGAGCTCGCTGGTAGGTCGAAAAGCAGCGTCGTACGTTGGGATTCGAAAGCTCACATATCGCGCGATGACTTCCGGGTCGGTGGCAATCTATGGAAAGCACAACCACCTTTCGACTCGATGCCCAGCGAATAGCTTCCTTAGCAGATAGCGCATCGACTATTTTGGAGGCGCCGGCGCTCTTACCGACAATCAGGATTTGACTTTCATCGATGCCAATTATTTTGGTTTCGAGGCGCTTTGCGGTCTGCCGTCGAAATCTCACTGGATCAATTCCAGTGACATCGGCGACTTGCCGTGCGAGCTGCCAGGCTATTCCGGAAGATCCCTCTACCGTGACGATCAGGACGCCCACGTGTCACCTCCCTCCCCTCCGTCGCAAAACGTATCCGTATCGGCTTCGGTATCCGTGTCGAAATCAACATGATAGACGTCATCCACTTCGACACATGCGGCCGCCAAGGCGATAGTAAACAAAAATATTGCACGCATTGTGATTACCCCTCCTCAATGTTTTTATAGATCGACTCAACTATCAAATCCCTTGTTAATGCAGCCGTGAGAGCACTGTTCGGCTGTAAACCGAGCGCAGTAATTACCACCTCGGCGTCTCGAATGCTCTTCCCGGCGATCGCTCGTATCAGCTCGACCCATGTATCCATTATTATCGATGACTTGACGACGTCGTCGACATCGTACCTAACAACCCAATCCCAAAGCTGCGAGCTAAGGGTTACCCTGTCATTGATCACCGCGAGAGACCCCTCTTCATGCTCGCCAATAAACGAACATTTAATGACTATCCCCCTTTCTGTTGGATCTGCTCCTCGAAAATAAGAGCATCTACTACAGGCAATCCCTCCGGCCCAGTATTCGGGTCGATGGGGACACGGTATGAGTCGCCTTCTCCACACAGCGTCGGCCATGTCGCTGGATTCCCTCGGGCTCGGTATTTCGATTATTTCAAAGTCCATGTCCATGTTGAACCTCCTTACTGCCGATAATGACTATTATGGGCAGTCATTATCGGATGAATTTGACATCCTTTTCTTATCGTCTTGCTCTCGTCCGCAACTGACTTCCCACATGGCTAAGGTTCCATCCTTTGTACGCGATAGCACCCGTATTCCGCGAAAATCCTCGCATCGTATACAGGCGATACCGCCTGCATATCTATCTCTCCGATATGGGCAGTCGGTGGAAGGCTGGCCAAATCGCGTTACGACGAGCATCAGATATCAGATTTCCAGCGCGGCGTATTCAGATGCACACGCCTCATGGGGCTCTTCGTTGTTGATAACGAGCCATTTGGCCGCCTCGACATCTGATATCTCCTCCCAAGACTCAGACGATCCTTGATATTGAGACCAGTGATTGAGGATCCATCTGCCCGACTTTGTGCGCCAAAGGGCCTCGTGCTCCCACTGGGATCCAGTGGCACAGGATATATGATTGTTACCATTCCACCAGGTATCCTCTTTGTACATCGTTGCCGATTCCAAGTCGAACCACATTCCATCCGATAATGATTGTCGTTTCATTCTGCACCTTCCAGTTTTTTGGGCCGCTCAATTGCGGCGCTTATTACTGAGACTTATTATCGGCAGTAATATTCCTTACGTCAAATGTTTTTTTTGGAAAAAAAATGCCCTCCCTTGCGAGTCTAGACCTCGTGGGAGGGCGAATCATTATTTCCTACACGTTCGGAATAATGTTTCAATGGGGCCGCGCCAGCGAAAGCAGGCGCGGAAATCTGTCAACGCCAGACATGTCGAGATCTAGCACGATTGCGCGCCGCCGTCAATATCGCCAGCTCGTCCCGTCCGAGAGAGCTCGGGGCGGGGCGAGAGCTCGGGGGCGAGCTCGGGGCGGGGCGAGAGCTCGGGGGCGAGCTCGGGGCGGGGCGAGAGCTCGGGGGCGAGCTCGGGGCGGGGCGAGAGCTCGGGGGCGAGCTCGGGGCGGGGCGAGAG
>Ga0210043_1001937_pt1 | contig 15067 bp, 17 predicted proteins | sample CryGeymet201501t_FD_183990 | JGI IMG/M metagenome (GOLD analysis project Ga0210043, IMG submission 183990) | Groundwater microbial communities from Crystal Geyser aquifers in Utah, USA - Crystal Geyser metaG 2015-01t (SPAdes) (version 2) | ecosystem: Environmental > Aquatic > Deep subsurface >... | reverse complement strand
AAATTTTGTCATCATTAAAACCCAGTTCAATGAATAATTCTTTGATTAATTCAGGACGATAATTCAAGGCCTCTTCTACCGCGTGTTTGCCAAAAATATAAATTAATTCTTTTTTCATAGCCGGCATGTTAGCACATTTTATTTGAGTTTGTTTATAAAATTCAAAATTCTATAAACAAGAGGTGCCTTTAATAAATTCGGTAGCTGTGGGTGTATCGCCCGCTTTTATTTCATTCACTCTAGTTTGACCAAAGATTTTTACAAAACATTCTTCTTGTTCTGGAGTAATAGTGGTCGGTAATGAATTAGGATCAACTCCAATTGCTTTTAATGCATTTGCTTGATCTGAAGTAAGTGAACTCGATCCATTCACTTTTAATGAAGTTGTATACTCAGGAGTATTATTAGATATTGTCTTTAAATCATCACTTGAGGACGAATTTGGAAATATCATTTCACTAATAACCGGCATTAATATTGGACGTAAATTATAAGGATCCTTTATAAAAAAATAAATCACTATGACTAATAAAATGAAGAAAATAACCCCAAGAGCTACAAAAAAAGTTCTGATAATTTTAACCATACTTACAGTCTAACATAAACTCATAGCAAAAATATAAACCGAAACGACCCAGACTTACTCTAATCATTATTATGTGACATAATAACCAGACTAGTTTAATTTTTTATGTCAGTAGAACAAAAATTATTACCAATAAAAAGCTTCTTGGTTAATAAAATTAACTACCGTCTTTGGTTTTGGTGGCTTATTTTTACCCTGCTTAGTTTACTAATAATTGGGTTATTAACAACCAAAACCGTTGTTTTTAATGAAATTAGTGAAATTAGTGACAATCAGTTAATTTCCACCAGCAAATTACCGGAACCGTTTCCTCTCGGAGTTAATCCAAATACAAAAACTATTTCCGAAAATCCGGCTGTTACTAATTTCCTAAATAAAAATAATATTGTCAGTAATCATACCAAACCTGCCAAAAATCAAACTTGGCTAGCGCTTCTTATTACCAAATTACAAGATATGAATTGGTACCAAAATCTGGCTTCCCCGATGAGTCGAATTTTAATCATTAAATCTGGTGACCGAGCGGAACAAATAACCTCCTCCTTTGCTAATATTCTTGGCTGGACCAAAGAACAAGAAACTGAATTTTTAGAAAAAATGACCGCCGGGGTTCCTCCTCTCTCAGAGGGAAAATTTTATCCCGGAAAATACCTCATGGCATCTGATGCCTCTCCTCAAACAGTCGCTTTAATAGTTAAAAGTCGTTTTAAAAGTGAAATACTTAGTCGTTATAATGATGAAATTGAATCCACTATCCCATTACGTGACACCATAATAATTGCTTCTCTCATTGAACGTGAAGCTTATGACTTTGAAGATATGCGCTATATCTCGGGAGTAATTTGGAATAGACTTTTTATTAATATGCGCCTACAAATTGATTCCTCTTTGCAATATGTTCGTGGTAGTAAGTCGAACGAGCCATGGTGGCCAGTGCCGATACCAAGTGATAAGTACCTTGATTCACCATACAACACCTACCAAAATAAAGGTCTTCCACCTGGTCCAATAGCTAATCCTTCCATTGATGCCATCATTGCTACTCTTAATCCACGCGAAACCGACTGTTTATTTTATTTTCATGATGGTGATAGTAATTTTCATTGTACCCCAACCTATAAAGAACATGTGGCCTTACTTAAAAAATATTTTGGAAAAGGAAAATAAAATAGAATGACGGTCATCGGATGACCGTCATTCTATTTTTTATCCTGGTAAATAAAAAGCTGATGAAAAATGACAATGATGATACAATATAATAATTATTTACATAATTTATGTGTCTATGAAAATTGAACAAAAATCATGGGATCAAACAAACGGTTGGTTAACAGTTAAAAGCACCTTGGGTACAGAAATACCACAACTGGTACTGGTTTTCGGTGGGCGAAATGAAGTTTCTAATCCAGATAATTATGCCATTTTAAAGCAATGGTATCCTCAATCAAACATTATTATGTGCTCTACCGCAGGCGAAATAATTGACACCAAGGTCCGTGATCATTCACTTGCGGTCACCGCTATTTATTTTGAAAAAACCACTCTCACCTTTACGCACGGCACCTTAACTGAAGGTGATAATGGAGAAATAATCGGTGATACTCTGGCTGAAGGTATTCCCAAAATCGGACTTAAACATGTGATGGTTTTTTCTGACGGCCTGCAGGTAAATGGCACCAGCTTGGTCAAAGGAATCCTAAAACATCTACCAAATGACATTTCAGTGACTGGCGGTCTTGTTGGAGACGGTACTGATTTTAAAGTAACGGTAGTGGGACTTAATCAAGTACCAGAACCTAAACAAGTAGTTATGATTGGCTTTTATGGTGAAGATATTAAAATTGGTTATGGATCGCTTGGTGGCTGGGATTCTTTTGGTCCAGTGCGTTTGGTTACAAAATCTGAGAAAAATGTTCTCTATGAGCTTGACGGCAAACCAGCCCTTCAACTCTACAAACAATACCTTGGTGAGCAAGCTACTGACTTACCAAGCTCTGGATTATTATTTCCTCTTAACCTACATCTAAATGATGGCGAAACCTCGGTGGAAGTTGTCAGAACTTTACTAGCTGTTAACGAAGATGACCAGAGTATGACTTTTGCTGGTGATTTACCAACTGGAAGTAGCGTTAACTTAATGAAAGCCAACTTTGAACGATTGATAGACGGCGCCACTGGGGCCGCTAGCATGAGTCAGGACTCACTTAGAGATAGCATCCCTAATTTGGCTATTTTAATTAGTTGCATTGGTAGAAAATTAGTCCTTAAGGATCGCATTGAAGAAGAAACTGAGGCCGTCAAACAAGAATTAGGTGGCAACGAAAACACCTTTATGACTGGATTCTATTCTTATGGAGAAATTTCTCCAGTTGCCGCCACTGAAAAACAATGTCGTCTTCATAACCAAACAATGACGATCACTACTTTCAAGGAATAAACTAAATTTACTTTATGCATAAAACTTTGGAACGACAACTAATACGTCAGTTTGGTTCGTTAGCAAATGTCCCATCTGAATGTGCTCCTCTCATTGCCATCGTTGCTAAAACCTATAGTGATTACGATGCTGAATATAAGTTAATTGAACGCTCGCTGGAAATTAGTTCAGCTGAATTAACAGAATCAAATAACAGTCTCCGGCGGGAAAATATTGAGGCCAATGACCGAGCTGAAAAGCTAGCCGCCCTAAACGATATGATGATAGACCGTGAAATCAAAATGGTAGAATTAAAACAAGAAATAAAACGTCTAGAAGCGCGAATACAAAAAAACTCCTACTAAATTCTGTACTATTTTTATCTCTTCTTATGACAATACGCAAAAAAATAATCTGCTACTTTGGTTTGGTGATTTTGTCTTATTTGGCCACCATGCTTTATTGGTATCTTCACCTAAAAAAAATAGATCCTGGTGTCATTAATTTAATTTCATCATTTTTGGGGCAGATAATTATTATCAATTTAATAATAATTATCTTAGTAATGGTTTCAACTGGTTTTTTGATTAAGATATTATTAATCTCACCGCTTGAAAAATTAGGGGGGAAATTACTAGATATCAGCCACGGCATTTTTGACACCACCCTACCCCAATCTTTAACTAGTAGCGATGAATTGGGAACATTGACTCACATAATTATAAAACTAGGAGACGATTTGCACCAAAAAAATAAATTGGAAAAATTTACCAAAGAACTAAATGCTCATGCCACTGCCAACAAGACAAAGCTGGAAAACAGTATTCTAAAATTGGAAAAAACGAAAATTGCTATTTTGAATATTTTAGAAGATCTATCAATCAGCAAAAAAGAAGTAGAAAGAAAAGTCACTGAACGTACGATTGAATTAACTCAAGAGCGAGCAAAACTAGAGAAAATTGCCGAAAATATGAACACTGGTGCTATCTTGGTGGAGAATAACGGAAAGGTTATCTTTATTAATAATAAAGCACATGAATTTATTCAATCTGATACTCTCCATTATGGAGAAGTACTCAAAAAGCTAGCTACAATATTTGATGCGATACCAATCCCGACATACCTCAAGCGCTGTTTGGCAGGAGAAAATATTGTGGTCAAAGAAACAACTGTTGGCAGTGCCATTTATACTATCTCTTTTCAAGTACTTCCTAACACCAACGGCTTAACTGATTGCTTAATTTGGATTACTGATATAACTGAAGAAAAAATTCTAGAACATTCCAAAAGTGAACTAGTGGCGACCGCGTCACATCAACTACGAACACCTTTAACTGTTACTAAAGGTAATACTGAAATGTTACTTGATGAAAGTTTTGGTACTCTAAATGACGAACAAAAGGCGATTATTAAACAAACGGCTGATTCTAATGAAAATATGATTTTATTAGTTAACCAAATGTTGGATATTACTAAAATTGAGCAAGGTAAATTAGCATTTGAACTCCAACCTTTATCCCCTCATCTCATCCTAGAAAAAGCCATTCATGATCTTACTCATTATGCAGATGAGAGAAAAGTTATCTTACAGTATGAACATGATAAAAATGACACTCCATTAATATTAGGCGAAAAATCAAGATTATATCAGGTATTTCAAAACTTAATTGAAAATGCTGTCAAATACGGTATCTCTAAAGATAAGAAAAACCAAGCTGTTGTTAATATTTCATTTCTCAGTAATAACAAAACCTTAACCATTACCGTCACCGATCATGGTTTAGGTATTCCAAATGCAGAACAGGAAAAAATATTTCAACGTTTTTATCGAGCTTCTAATGCCATTAAATCAGTCATTGATGGTACTGGACTGGGACTGCATATTGTCAAATCAATCATTGAACACTTACACGGTACCATCACTTTTGTTTCCAAAGAAAATGAAGGGACCACTTTTATGGTCACCTTTTCAGTTTTACCTAAAGATACGAAAGGTATAGAATAATCACATAAATAAATTATGTTATGAAATTAGCTGGAAAAAAAATCCTTTTGGTAGAAGACGATAATTTTATTGGCGATATGTTTATTCGCAAATTAACGGTTGAAGGTGCCCTCTGCACCAGGGCCATGAGTGGGGCTGATGGGTTACGTAAATTAGCCGAGGCCAATAATGATTTTGATATTATTATCACTGATGTCATGATGGCGGAAATGGATGGTTACGAAATGATTACCAAAATTCAAGCTGACGCAGATGCAAGATCAATTCCAGTCATTGTTTTAACAAATCGCAGTAGCTTAACTGGAGAAACAAAAAAAGTAGTCAATCTGGATATTGCCGGACTTTTCATAAAATCCAATACTTCTCTATCAGAATTAACAAATCAAGTGGCCGAAATCATAGAGAGAAATCCTAGAATTAAAAAAGATATTATCTAGGTTTATTTGTTTAACTGCAAACAAGATTTAATTAAGTTACAAATCTTCTACTCTGCAAATAGTAAGATTACAGCCATTGACATCACTCCTACCATAATAGCAATTACTTGCACTAAACTTTGTTCCGAATGATTTTTATGAAGTTCTGGTATAAGATCAGATAAAGCGATATAAATAAAACCACCAGCTGTAACTGGCAACAATATAACAGCAAATTCTTCAGCCGTGCCTCCTAATATAAGGGCAACTATTGCTCCTATCAACGCCGTCAGGGCTGAAAGAAAGTTACACCACAGAGCTTTTTTGGCTTTATATCCAGCATGGATGAGGACACCAAAATTCCCAATCTCTTGCGGAATCTCATGCAAAATAACGGCAATAGTGGTAGCTATTCCTACCTCAAACGACACCATATAGCTGGAAGCAATAATTAACCCATCAATAAAATTGTGCACTCCATCTCCTAAAAGGATCATCATTCCCACCTGGTGGATATACTCATCAGCATGTTCTAGCGTGTGATGATGCCAATGAATAAACTTCTCTAGAATAAAAAATATTAAAATACCCACAATAAGCAAAAATGCCACGTTGGTTCTGCCAGCAATTTTATCGTATGCTTCAGGGATTATATGAATAAACACATCTCCCAAAAGAGCACCAACCGCCAAGCTAACTAAAATAAAAATACTTTTATTAAGTAAATCTCTCTTCAATACCAAAGCCAAAACCCCGATAAAGGATATTAAGCTAATAATCAAAACACTTATTAGAGTAAAGAAGATAATCATAAAATATCCATATTATTTAATTATTTTTGCACCTAAGACAACTTCCTAAAAATTAAAATGCTGTTAGTAAATATTATCATTTTAAATGTTTATTAATTGCAAATTCTAGTTCTTTGGGGACGTCGGTTCCAAGACTATATATTTTACCATTTCTCATAATTATCTCCACGGCATCAAAACCAGAAACACTATATATCCACATTTTAGGCCAAAACCATATTTTTATACCCCAGCCGTAGTACCAATGATTTTTTACCGTTTTTACGGAAGCAATTTCTCCAAGTAAAAAATTCTTTTTAAAAAGTCCATATCCAAACTTTATTTTCAAATACTTTTCATCAACCAACACCGTCAGCGTGACCAATGATGCCAGAATAAACAGAATGAGTACCATTATTGCAGTAACTGCAAAATTGGTGCCTGAGTCCACCGCTGGAGGTTCTGCTCTGGCGGTAATTTGAAGCCAGGTAAAGAGTATTAATGTTACTATCGTAACGACCAACATTAGATAACCGATTTGCGTGTGTTTATATAAAGTCATATTTCTGCAACAAAACTTAAGTCCAAATAACCACGGTCATCGGATGACCGTAGTTATTATTTTCTAAATTTGGCTTCGTATATTTTCGCATAAGTTGTTCACTAACACTTCACATATCTCTCAAAACATTTTACCTAAAATAAATTACTGTAGAAATAATATCCTTGATAAAAAAATATTTACTATATGGTCTACAACCACTCTACTAGCTCCTCTTGATTAATGGCGTATTCCCATTATACATGGTGATGAATGAGTTTATTTTCTCAACAATCAGTTATTTTTTGTAGATAGTGTTTTCTTTAAGCGAAGCAAGGACTACTGGTATCTTTTCTTTCGTTTCATCAGAATAAAATCTAAAATTATCAGAAATTATTTTTTCCACCACTTCTATACCTTTAACACTACATGGATCAATATTATTTATTATAAGATCAGAATACGCGTCCATTATATCGCCGTATAACCGGTCATTGTAATTCAATTTAACTTCATCAAAAGCACGATTAAAAATATCTAACCGCGTTTGCAACCAGGTTCTTCGATCATTATTTTCATTTTGTGGTGGAATTCCACCATTTTCAAAATTCATAATTTTAATTACACTTACAATTAATAATTTAATTGTATAGTACACCAGTAACACTAAAATATGAAATGCATCATCTTTGGCTAATTAAGATAACCATCGACTAAAAGCCTTAAATATTGTATAATTTCAACAGGTGCGATACAAACTCGCACGAACGCATGAGAAAAGGAGTAAAATCATGCAAATAATTGTGTCAGTTTTGGTCTTTTTTTTCGCGGTTGTGACGACAGCAAGCGCGCAGTCAGAGTGCAACTGCACCGTGACTGTGGGTCCGCCCATCGTCTTCACCGAAGATCCCCTTATCCTTGAGAGTGAGAGTGACCCTCACTATTTCATGGTTGAGGAAGTGTTTGTTGATGTTGGAGAGTGTGTTATCTTCATCAGCTACCAGACTGGTATAACAAGCACTTATAATGAAGTGACAAAAGGTGGTTTGTACAAAGTGCACAAACTTCGGCTCTCAGAGAGGGTGACAAAAGAATACCCTGCCTTTGCCAAATACCCCACCGAAACTGAGCTAACGCTCAGTGAAGTTATGAATGCCGCGGTGGATGAATGTCTTCCTACCGAAGAACCAAACAGTTAAACAAACTATTCTGGGGCGACTCTCACCAGTCGCCCTTTTTCCGTATTAATAAACACTTTAATTAATATCAATAAACTACTGAGCATGCCAGTAAAATTAGCAATTTGGAGTTAAATAACCTTTCATTCGAATGAAAGGTTAGGTTTGTTGTTTGGACAAATTTGGAAATGGTACCGGAATAATTATTATCTTCAATAAAAGTATTTTCTAGATATCTTGAAATGGTTACAGTTACTTGGATAAACGTAAATACGTCTACTATTTATTCAATTTCTGTGTTTTAAGTTTCAATTTTACAAACTTCTTAGTCTTCTTTTTCATATATACTAACGACGATCATTATATGACCTTAGTTATGAGTTATGACCTCTTAAATTTAATCAGTCTACAAAATATTCCGGAGCTGATGGAAAAGAATTGTAACCTTTAGCTCGCATACTGGCACAATAAGCCCCCATGTCATAAATACGAACCTCGTCTCCTATCTTGGCTTCTTTTAAATTTCTAGTTTCAATCTCTTCAGGATTATCGGAGGCCGGTGTCAGGATGTCGCCCGACTCACAGTTATGTCCCACTACCACGTAATCTTTGGTCGTGGTCATATTGGTTATAACTTCAATTTTGTGTCTGGCCCCATACAATGAACTACGTAAAAAATCATTCATCCCCGTATTTAATCGAAGAAAGGTATATCCTTCGCTGCCCGTATCAACAATATCATCAATGGTAGTGATTAATATTCCTGCATGAGCAATCATATATGTCCCCGGTTCAATTTCAAGACGTAATTGTCGCCCTGTCTTCTTGGCAAACTCATTCAGCTTTTGTTTAAACATCGTTAAAATAGCCGGCATATTGGCCTCTTTTTCTTCTCCAAAACGATGCACTTTAAATCCACCGCCAATATCTAAAACAGTGGCTTCAGACACTCGCTCCATAATAGCTAGAGCCACCTCTGCCACTTCCTCCCAAACACTTGGGTCTGCTCCTGAACCAAAATGAATATGGATGCGATTAATTTTTATCCCAGCCGTTTTGGTTATAGACAACACCTGATCCAAATACTCATGCCAAATACCAAAACTAGAATTGATTCCACCGGTACTTGTTCGATTATTATGTCCATACCCGACGGGAGGGTTTATGCGCACGGCTATTGTATCTCTGCGATTTGGGGTATTGATATATGTCTCTAACTGATGAAGCGAAGTAACCACAAAATCCACCCCTGCTTGAAGCAACTCTGGTAAATTATGCGGTGATTGTTGCGATGACAAAGAAATAGCTCGCCCAGCAATACCTAATGTAAGCAAATCTGTTGCTTCATAACTAGAACTAGTATCAAACATAATTCCCTTCTCTGCTAACAATTTGATTATCTCTGGATGTGGATTAGCCTTCACTGCATAGCGCACTGTTAATCCAAAAGGAAACTCAACGGACAACAAAGTTTCTATTATTTTTAAAATAACTCCCTTACTATATTCATAATGTGGCGTGGGCATATAAAAATATTATATCAAACCGTTTATATTTGCATATCATAACTACGATCATCGGATGATCGTAGTTATGATAACCGTAGTTATTTTTCCCTTTGACAGTCCATAAAACTGAAATAAACAAGCGCCCGGCACTTGTGGTTGAGGGTCGTTTTGTCTAAAAAGTAATCTCTTGATTAAATGCTCTTTGTTTCATAATAATATTAGTGACACTCTTTGCCAAAATGTCAGATTTTATTTTTATAAACGGCTCTGCCTGCAGACTCATTTGATATTGCATACTAAGTATTCATATACTCTTCAAGAAAACTCATTTCTCGTTTCAGTATAAAATGTCCTTCAAACTTTCCTGGTCTGTCTGTTTTCATTTTTTCTTGTACTTCAGCCGGTGGTAGCCACAGAGTCTCTTGCCCTTCTTCAATCTCACCTTCTTCGAGTGCCGGCTCACCAACTTCACCTACAATCTCTGCGACATAACAATAAGAAATATGTATCAATTTGTATTTGTTACGATATTCAATTGTCATACCAACTGGTCTGACAATCTCACAATCGCATCCAACTTCTTCCTTTACTTCTCGTCTAAGTGCTTCCTCTATTGATTCTCCAGCATCAACACCACCGCCTGGTAATTTATGGTATGTATATGTATTCAAATACTGGGTTGCCATATCACCTTCTTTGTTCAACAAAATAACCCGCGCACTTTTACGAAGTTGGTACTCTGAACCTAGTTGTTCGAATTGATCACTTAGGCCGAGGGTACCTTCACTAATTTCCGCTAGTAGTTTCATAAATCTTAGTATAACAAATGCATTTTATGAGTCTAGGATTCAAACCTAGAATATGGCTCAAAATAATGTTATTTGATTTCAAGCGTATTTAGCTCGAGCCCATGACTCGTTTTTAATATACATTGATAAATATGGCTACCTTGGAGACCTAGATAGGTCTCACATGGCTACTGCCCGTCACGGATGTGAACCTGTGTGACAAGACAGCATAAGGATATTATTGAGTAGCTCTGACACTTTATGCGACCCGTCACGGTCTATAGGGTCATTTTGTGAATGATACAAATGAGACACAAAACACCCGTCTCGGTCCCTGTATCATTTACAACAATCTCTCCTATTTTTTGATACAATACACAAATGAATTTAATTGATGTTAGTAATCAATACAAAAAAGTAGCAGACGAATTCATGAAATCGTCAAAACTCCTTACCGCTCTCAAAAAGTACGGTCGCATTGAATATGAAGGCGCATACACTGGAAATGTCATGTTACATGGTGACGTTGATATTAAAGTAATTCGCGATACTGATTACCTTCAAGATGAGATATTCGTTATTCTAAAAGACATACATGATACATGTGGAGACGCTTTTAAAAGCTTGTTTATTAAGGCAGACTGGGATGATTCACGATTTGGTAAACAATTCCCTTTTGGTAAATATATAGGACTAAAAACACATCATAACGATGAGCGCTGGAAATTTGATATCTGGTTTATTTCTGAAGCAGAAGCCTTTCGCGATCAAGGAAAGATAAATATCAGTAAGCTTAACTTAACAGACGAACAACGCCTAAAAATTCTTGAATTTAAACAATATCGAAAAGACCACAATTTAAAAGTTTCAGGACAAGAGATTTATGAAGCTGTTTTAAAACAAGGATTTACTGACCCTAAAACATTTTTCGATAAGATTATATGAACTTAATACATCTCTGGCACGACAAACTTAACATGCCAAAATACGACGAGGAATGGCATAGGCAAGACATGGCAGATGAACTTGCTGAATATGAAGAAGCTCACGGTCTTATAGACACCTGGAGCGAACTATCTGATGTAGCCTACACATACACTCGTGCCAAGTGGTCTGGTCACACAACTGTAGACTTCCCTCTTTCAAAGATTCAGCTCTTTGTTGGCATTTTATACATGTTTCCAAAATACACGCTACGTTGGAGATTTTTTCGTGAATTAGGTCATCAGTTCGATAGAAACCTCAACATTTCAGAAGTCAGAAATCCAAAAAAGATTGAGAAGCTAAAAAACATGGCTGAGAAATACAATCTTGAACCAAACGAATTCACTCAAAAAGCAACGTTACTAATGAAAAATAGAATCTTTTTCAAGTAAAATTAAAAGTCTGCAAACACCCTTTTCTCTACTGTATCAATTCTAATCTTATTTCCATAAGGCATTGGGATTTGTGGTTCTGTATGACCGAAGTCCATGTTTTGAACAATCGGAATGTCTTTGTTATATGCTCGGACAGTTTTAATAATTATTTCTCGCTGTTCCTTTCGATACGCTGCTCGGTCTTCAGGATTTTGCAGCTTATCAAATTCGTGTGCTTTAGCTCTACCAACACAAACCCCTTTTACCCTCTCGAGAATTCCCCGCTCTCCTAATGCTCTAAAAAATCGCATGACGTAGTCAGCTGAAGGAATTTCTTCAGAAGTCTCCATCATCAGTACAATATCCTCAAATTGTTCTAGAGATGGAATTTGGACAAGATGACGTAACATTTCATCAACCGATTCTACACAACCACCCCACAACAACCCTTTTGTATCCTTGGTCCCATCCCAAGACCATCCGTTATTTGGTTCGTATTCTCGTTCTTTGTCTAATTGTGAGGCATCACCCCAATCAAGTCCGATGTCGTTAAAAGACTCACTAGGCACAAGTTCAATCTCTCCTTCATCAAACAAGGCATGTTTTATGTATTTTACCGTGTATGGATTCATTTCTTTCTGGTGCGCAAACTGAGTAAATAGAGCTGCTCCATAAAATGACGGTATGCTGTTTAAGAACAGAAAGTTGGCAAAGTGTGAGTTGTCGCTATAACCAAAGAACGGCTTTGGGTTACTCACAAAAGGTTCAGTAGGAAGATTCTTTATGTATGTAACCTGTATGTCACCACCAAGGGTTGAAATAACGGCTTTAATTTCTGGATCAGAAAATGCTGCTACCAAGTCATTGGCCTTTTCTGCCAAAGTTGCATCAAGCTTGGCTGTGGCGGGATACATTACTGGCTCTAGTTCAAATACTTCTCGAAGACGCTTAAGACCTAGCTCATGCACGTGTGGCCAGACAGCAGAAGCGGCAAAGCTCGGTGACACAATCGCTACTTTATCTCCTGGTTTTAATTTAGGAAGTTTTTTCATAACTAAGAATTATTGATAACAATAACATTTTCACTCTCAATTGGTTCTTCAAACATATCAATAGTCATCTGAACCAATTGGAAGGTACCCCAAAATATGCCCATTTCTGTATATTTATATTTTCATCTTTTTGTTCATCTGTAATACCACCAGTTAACAACCCTGGATCTGTATGTATTTTTGATGGCAAACCATATCTAAACAAAATTAGAACTCCAGAGATATCTAATATCAAACCTATACTATTTATAACTATAGAACAGTCCATACCATTTGCATTATTTCATCACCTTATCCATCAGACTTTGATAGTTATCGACAACATCGTAATGCACATCTGAGTGCTCGAGGGCGGCGAAGTGTTTGCGGGCGTACTCGATTTTTTTCTGTTCGATTGCTTTTAGTTGCATAGTGCTCATGCTTCCTTTTGTCTCAGCAATAAAGTAAATGTGCTTAATATCAGCCTCTTCAAAGACAATGGCCCAATCGGGATTATAGCTGCCAACTGGCGTTTCAATCTTAAAACCTTTTGGCAACTTTGCGAATACCACAATAGGACTTCCTTCATTATCGAGCTCACGCGCAAAGGCACGCTCAATAGCTGAGTCAGTCTTCACATACTGGTAGATATGCTTCTTTACTTCGAGAATGTCTTTGGTCAGTGACCCTTTTAGATTGTTAATCGTAAATATCTCGTTGTCATAGGTATGTTCTGTTTTGTGATAGGTGATGTTCTTAATGAGCATTGCTGCTTTCTGTTCATTGATGTGACGAGCCACTTCACGGATAAAGTGCTCGGGATTTACTTTAAAGAGTGCAAACTTTAGCGGAGAAATATCTTTTAGGATGGTAGCAATAGTCTGTCTGGTACAGTTAGTGTCTTTAGCAATTTCTTTAATTAGGTCATAACGAACGTGCCCGAGTAAATTGCCAGCTTTTTCAAAGCGACTATTACCTCGAGTCAATGATTCACCGCTTTCAAGTGCAGTTCTATCTAGTGTTTCAGTCTGCCCACCTTCAGTAATACGGACTGTCACATGTTGGACTGCCAATTGAGCATCTATTGCTAACACACTATTCTCAATAAGCTCTTTGGTCTCAAACGAGACATCATAGACTGTCTTTACCTTAATTTTGCTCCACAAATCTTGAAACTCCTTTTTAGCAAAATTATCGTTTGGTGTGACGTGCCTTAGGTTTACATTGTCCGTACGATCATCATCAGACGCTCGGTACGTGGCTGTAGCATGAACTTTCATCAACAAGTCACTCAGTTCTTTGGTAAACGGCTCGAGCTCGGCACTTACCGCTAACTTTTTATCTTCAATCGCAGTAACGAGAGTATCAGTGACTTTGTAGTCAGAATCCAGGTAGCCCTTAGTACGAAAATCCATGATTAAGTCCATGGCCTTGGTTTCAGTAAAGGTAAATTCTTTACCATCGACTGTCTTTAGTACTCGTTCCTTCAGCACACTCACGTCGAGTATGGCAGGCCGGTTAGAGAGCGAACTCAAGATCTCACGTTGTAGTTGCTTAGCGAACTCATCGTATGACTCGCTGGCAATGACTGTAAGAGTATTCACGTCAAAAAATTCATGTTCGAGCACACTGGCGTCCATCCGATCACCATTATTATCTACGGCAATACGCAGACCTCGACCAATCTCTTGTCGCTTACTAATCTCAGCCTGAGCGTGTTTTAAGGTACAAATTTGAAAGATGTTTGGATTGTCCCAACCTTCCCGTAGGGCAGAGTGAGAAAAGATGAACCGTGTTGGTTCTTCAAAGCTTAATAAACGCTCCTTATGCTTCATAATAAGGTCATAGGCGTCCACATCATCACTACCACCTTCACCACGTGTTTCTTTAGAATCAATCGCCTTTCCTTTTTTGTCAATTGAAAAGTAGCCGTTATGAATCTTCTCGACTGGATGTCTCTCTATATACGCACGGTACTCGTCACTAAAGAATTCCAGCTGTGCTATAGCGTCAGCATATTCTCGTTCGAAGATTTCTTCATAGACTCCTTTTAACAAATCTCCCTTCTCGTCGTACTTACGATACTTGGCTACTTCATCTATAAAGAATAGACTGAGCACTTTGATTCCCTTATCAAACAAGGCTCGCTCTTTTTCCAAGTGTGAAGCAATAGCTTCGCGGATCTGAATCGTGCGCACGTGGAGTTCGTCAATATCACCAAGTACCTGCCCAACGCGAAGCTCAATACCATTCAAGAATTTTATGGAATTTGTGATGGCATTAATCTCACTCACGATAAACTGATCTTTGTATTGAGCAAGGCCTCCAGACAGGTCGTATAGATTATCTTTTTCCTTTACACGCTTCAGTACCTTCTTAATACCACTACCCTGTTTTTGCTCAAATTCCATCTGAATAGTAGCAGTCGGATACGAGCTACTACTCACAT